>Ga0207799_100107_pt1 | contig 98931 bp, 86 predicted proteins | sample TtanPargueraPR_4_FD_187742 | JGI IMG/M metagenome (GOLD analysis project Ga0207799, IMG submission 187742) | Aerobic enrichment media microbial communities from Bioluminiscent Bay, La Parguera, Puerto Rico - Tt and M2 (SPAdes) | ecosystem: Environmental > Aquatic > Marine > Unclassified ...
CGGAAAAAAGCGGGCGGACTGTCTGAGCCCGCCGCAGCCAATGCGAAGGCGGGTGAGTTTCCGCGCGCTCCGGCCGTTTCAACCGGTCGATGCCGCAAGCATCGTGCTGCCAGGCAAGGCATCACGTGAAGAGAGGCGCGCAGCAATCGCCAGATTGTGAGCATCCGAACGAACGTGATAACGCCGCATGGCGGCATGAGGCACCGCGTCATCGGACGGTTGGACGACGCGCAGGGTTGAGCGGGACACGGGCGTGCTCTTTTGCTTCGTTTTCTGTCACGGGACAGAAAATGAAGAAACACCTTCATAAAATCACCCCGGATCGGTCGAACTTCTCCGGGTCCTCCACCAGAGGTGAACGGTTTAGATTAAAACGAATAGATTTTATAATCTTAGATTCTTCATTCAAATATAAACATCCCCACACCGCAACAACGAAACGCGCACCGGCGTTGAAATATGGTAATGTCGTATCCATCCAAGCGGGTTAGCCAAAAAGCCAAGGTGAAGGCGCACCATATTCAGAGGACGAGGCGCAAATCAGTAAGCCGCAGCGACGACATGGACCGCGCCTACCCGTCTTTCGAACACCAATTAGAGCGATTGCGCGAGATGGCCAAGGTCAAGGCGCTCAAGACGCGAGGCGCGAGGCGTACATCAGTACGCCGCAGCAACGAGAGGCGTAGAACAACGCCGAGATTGGCCATCTCGCGCAATCGCTCGGGTTTTTCGTATTTGGGGGTGCTGATCCTTGTCGCCGTCATGAGCATCGCCCTCACCGGTGCGGGCCGCTACTGGAGCACCATCGTCAAAAGGGAACGCGAGGCTGAGTTATTGTACCGGGGCGATCAGATCCGCGAGGCCATCGCTTCTTACTACAACACCCCCCCCGGCGGCCAAAGCAAATCATACCCCCGCCAGTTCAGCGACCTGCTGAAAGACCCGCGCTACCCCAATCTCAAACGGCACCTGCGCAAATGGTACACCGACCCCATGACACACGGGGGCGAATGGGTATATGTCCTGGACGCCGCCAATCGACTCAAAGGTGTCCACAGTGCACACCCTGGAACACCATTGAAAAAAGGGAATTTCCCAAAGGAATATGGTGATTTTGAAAACGCCCAAACGTATGCCGATTGGGCCTTTGTTTTTGTACCCACGCAATAGGAGCAACAATGAAACATCGCACGATTACTTGTCTGTTGGTGGCCATCCTGGCAATTGCGGTTTGCGCTTATGCCGATCCCATGGAAGAACTCATCCAATCCCTCGGGGAAGAATACGAAACCCTGACACCCGCACCAAATAGCTCCGTGGGCACCGACTACCCGACCCGGCAGGCTGCCATAGGGGCTTTGTATACGGCCCGGTCAATGGGCCTGATCTACCAGCAAAACCAGGAGATGCTGTCCCGGCAAAGCGAACTGGCGGACAAATACGATCAGATCATCGACCAGAACCGGGAAATGATTCGTTTGCTGACCATCATCGCGGAAAGGGTGGAACCGGTCGAGGAAGTCCCCGGAACACCGGGAAGCGGCTATTCGGATCAATGAGACAATGAAAAGGCAGGTAAATCCTCCATTGACAAATGCCATTATATACCAAATATTGGTACACAATGACTCAATGTTCCAAGGAGGATGTCATGCATAAAAATACAAGTGTAACGCTTGGCAAACATTTTGACGCCTTTATTTCCCAGCAAATCCAAAGTGGGCGCTATGCGTCAGCCAGTGAAGCTGTCCGTGCTGGATTGCGGCTGTTGGAGGAAAGGGAATTGAAAATAATCGCTTTGCGGCAAAAACTCGATGCGGGAGAAAAAAGCGGCCTCGCCGAATACAACCTGAGCAGCCTTATAGATGAACTTGATTGTGAAAGTATCGCAAAGTGAAAGGACTCCAGCTCACCACAAGAGCTGTTGATGACCTTAGATCAATTGGTCGATATACCGAACAGAATTGGGGGCGGGAGCAACGAAATAAGTATTTGCACAAATTGAATCAGGGGTTCCTCTTGATTGCGAGTGACCCGTTAATCGGAGCATCCTGTGACTTTATTCGAAAGGGATACCGAAAACTCCATGTCGGCAAACATCTTATTTTTTACCGAATAACAGATACACATGTGCAAATCGTTCGCATCTTGCACGAACGAATGAATGTTGATAACCACTTCAAATGAATTGTTTCCCCCCAAACACAGCTACCAACAAACGACGATTCCGCAAAAAGCCCGAGATATGACGTGTAAATTCATAGAGATATCGTTTTTGCGGTACCAGAACATTTAATTTTCAGGTACACCTCAATAACATGGTATTTTAACCCTGTAGGGCGGTTTCGTAATACGTTTGAGATGAGGCTTGACAGCGTGAGGTATACCGCAATCCGCAGGCGTCTGAAGCTACCCAAAACTCATATTGCAGGGTTCTGCAATTGAAAATCAATATACTCTCATGATTGCCTTCAAAAACGCAGATTTTCGATTAAGGTCAAGGAACTCGGAGGATTTTAACCGCAGGCATACCTTTCGTATGTCGAGGATTAAAACCGGACGATGACGCCGAGATTGATTGAAAAGATCTCTTTTGAAGGCAATCTAATGGGGGATGAGTATATTCAGGTCTTTGATCTTATACAACAATGCCTTATAGCTGATTTTCAAGATCCGGCTGGCTTTGCTGCGATTCCACCCGGTTTTTTCCAGCACATAGCTGATGACTTCGCGCTCCACCCTGTCCTGGGCAGCGCGGGTGATTTCCTTTAGCGACAGATCATCCAGATCGATGTTCTTGTAGTCCAGACCGGAGATCGAACTGGCTGTGGAAGGTCTCCCCACCGGCGCGCTATTCGCCATGGCAGCTGATCCAGCAGGGGTGTAGCGGAACAGTTCATCGATGATTTCATCCCAATTCCCCAGCGCAAATCCGCGCTTGAGGATATTCTGCAGCTCGCGCACATTCCCGGGCCAGTGGTACTCGCACAATTTGGCAATCAGATGGTTTCCGGGGATGTTGATGCGCCCGGCCTGGAACTGGTAGGCGTATTCGTTGACAAAATGCTCGATCAGCGGCGGGATGTCCTCGGGCCGCTCCCGCAGCGGGGGAATGAGAATCTTGATGATATTCAGGCGGTAATAAAGGTCCTCGCGGAACTTTTGCTTTTGGATATCCTCTTCCAACTCATGATTGGTGGCCGCCAGCACCCAGGTATCCGTGCGAACTTCCTTTTCAGAACCCAATGGTGAAAATTCGCCGCTTTGGAGGACATGCAACAGTTTGGCCTGCAACGCGATGGACATGTCGCCGATTTCATCCAACAAAAGCACACCGCCATTGGCCAGCTCGAACTTGCCGCGTTTCTTGCGCTCCGCCCCGGTAAAGGCGCCCTGCTCGTGCCCGAACAGCTCGCTTTCCAGCAATCCGTCCGGCAGGGCCGCGCAGTTGATTTTCAGGAATGGTCGGTTGCTGCGCGGTGAATGCTGATAAAGATTCTGGGCAATGACCTCTTTACCAACACCGCTCTCACCACAAATCAGGATATTGAGCCCGGTATCGGCAACATGGTTGATCAGATCCCGGATTCTTTCAATGGGCTGGCTGACGCCGATAATTTGCGGCGCTTTCTGTTGTATTTTTTGTGGACTCATGGAGTAATATCGTCTTGGATTATCAGGATATTAAATATTATAGAAAGGTTGCGGTCGGATCGATTCGCGCAGATCTACTTTTTGCTCAAAAGATCATTGATGAACTGGTCCATCTTATCGAGCTCGATCGGTTTTTCCAAAACCAGGTCGGCCTGGGCTTCCGTTGCGAGCGCTTCCGGATGCTCCCCCCAACCGGTTATGGCAATCACCGGTGTTTTGGGGGATTTCTTTTTCACCAGCGATATGATGGCAACCCCACTGATGTTCGGCATGACAAGGTCGGTGATAATGAGATCAAAACCCTCGGGATCATTCTCATAGGTTTTGAGACCGTCCAGGCCATTGGAGGCGGTCACAACATCATAATTTTTTTTGGTAAAATATTTTTTAAGGGATCGCAGAACTTCCTCATTATCCTCAATAATCAGTAAACGTGCTGAAGCGTCAGAGACCATGGCGTTTTCCTGAAGTGGATTTGTGTTAGCCGGGGAAGAATTGTGAACTTTTTTTCATATATGAATATAATTGCCTTGTGTCAAGGGAAATCCTAGCGTCAAGTTTTTAACGTAATATGAATGCCAGTAAAGGGTTAGTGACAAAATCGCTGGTATGATGCATATTCCACATAGTCTGAGTCGTTGTCCCCAACAAGTTGAATCCCTGGAGAGAAACCAGGCGTTAGAACGAAAACAGACCGACGAATGTATTTTTTTATCGTTTAATTTCAATTTATTATAAAATATTTGAAACAGTTTGGATTTAGGACAACACAATGAGGCATAACAAGGCACACTTCTTGCTGAACAATTAGAACTTATTCTTTTTCCGAATGGTTGAATGATCAAATACCACTAACTGTGTGCACAATTATTCTGGAGTATCAACTAATACTTAGAGGCTGTTTCAAACTATCGATATTGGGGTGGTAATGACATCCCAAAATATGCTTGCATTTGAAAAGCATCCCATGAGTGCCGATTCTAAAAGACGTTTTTGGTTTTGATAATCTCAAGTTGTTATGGTAGGTTATAATATTATTGAAATATAGTTTTTTTATTACGTGATCGCCTCTTGTCCATTCATCACAAATGGGAATCACACCAGTGCAAGAAAAAACCTTACAGCAAGAATTCCTAAAGCCGGAATATATCATCAAGACCGTTATTGGGCACAGGTGGCTGTTGATCATCCCCCTGATGCTGGCTCTGGCTGTCGGATCGTTCCTCGTGATATGGTTGCCCAAGATTTACGAAGCACAAACCCTGATTCTGGTCGAACCCCAAAGAGTTCCAACCAATTACGTCCAATCCGTCGTATCAACCGAGGTGGAGGAACGCATCAACACACTCTCTCAACAAATTCTGAGCCGCACCAACCTTGAGAAAGTCATCACTCAATTCGCCCTATATTCCGGCCCCGACTACGAAAATATGTATTTGGAAGACAAGGTCGATGCTCTTCGAGAGAGCATAAACGTTGAAGTAACCCAGAGCCGCCGGGAAACCAACTCATTTTCAATAACCTATCGGGGTAAAGATCCGGAAACCGTCATGAATGTCACCAACACTCTGGCGACCTACTTTATCGATGAAAATTTAAAGGCGCGGGAGTCACAGGCCATTGGAACAAGCGCTTTCTTAGAGGCTGAACTGGCATCCATGCGCCTACGGTTGGAAGACCAGGAAAAAGCCCTGGAAGCTTTTCGGACAGGCAATATGGGCGAATTGCCCGAACAGTTGGAAACCAATTTGCGCATTCTGGATCGGCTGCAGGAAAACCTGACGGAAAGGCAGGAGAGTCTGAGAGATGCTCGCTCCCGTTTGGCCATGCTGCAAAACCAAGCTTCTGCCGGCTTGCTGACCGATCAGGCCGCCGGGGATGTTGGGCCGCGGGAGCCGGACCCCCTGGACCCGGCCGCCCTGCGGGCCGAACTGGCCCGACTGCAATCTCGCTATACCGATAAACACCCGGATATTATTAAAATTAAACAGCAAATCAAGGACCTGGAGGCCAATCCCAGCCCTTCTGACGCCGGGTCGCCGACAACCCGAATAGAACCCATCCAGATCACCGAGGTCCGCCGGGAAATCAGCAACATTGCAAATGATATCGGACGGATCCAATCTGAAATTGCTCTCTATGATAATCGCGTGGAAAGAACACCCAAAAGAGAGCAGGAATTAATGGCCCTGCAACGGGACTACGAAAACCTTCAAGAATCCTACAGTTCCCTGCTGAATCGCAAACTCGAGGCCGACATATCTGTCAATATGGAACGCAAACAAAAGGGCGAGCAATTTCGCGTACTAGACCGTGCCCGTTTGCCGGAACGCCCGGTTGAACCCAATATGCAGATCCTTTTCCTGATGACTGTTGCGGCGGGCATCGGCATTGGTGGCGGAATTCTTTATCTATTGGAATTCATGAATAGCGGTTTCCGGTCGCCCAAGGAAGTAGAGCTCACCCTCGGGCTCCCGACCATCGCTCTGATCCCTGTTATCGAAGATCGCAGGAAGCGCATCTTCAAAACAGTTAATTGGATTGCTACCGGCTTCGCCCTGACAGCCGCCGGCCTGATGTTCCTCGTATTTGCAGCCCTGTCACTGAAGGGTGTCGAAGCCACACTGGGCCTTTTAATGAAAGTCAAGAATACTATTCTTTGATACGATACGACCAATCGTACCGCCGAACCGAGGTTATAGAATCGTGGGAAAATTTTTTGAGGCGCTGAAAAAATCAGATGAAAGTAAGGTAGGTCCTGAGCCCGCGACGATTGTTGAAGTGGATGCCTTCAAGGATGACGAGGAATCTACCGATGTACCTAACAAAGCCGTGGAGCCTGCTGCCAAGGCAATTCAGGATGAAACAGCGACTGATGTTGCGTCCGTTAAAACTCCAAGGAAAAGCGAACGCGCTGATATCCGAGAGCGGTTAAGCACGCCTTTTCGCAAGCATCACCATTTCGACAATAATCTGGTTACCCATCACAACCCGCACTCTTATGAAGCCGAACAATTCCGGATGCTGCGCACAAACATTCTGTTTCCTTCGGGCGAGAAGCCCTCGCCCCGAACGATTTTAGTCACCAGCGCCCTGCCCGGCGAGGGCAAGTCATTTGTGTCCAGCAACTTAGCGCAGGCCATTGCGCAAAACATCGACAAGCACGTGCTCCTGATCGACTGCGACATGCGGCGCCCCACCATCCACAAAATTTTCGGCTACGATCAAGTGCCCGGCCTTAGCAATTATCTGACAGGAGAATCCACCCTGCCCGAGCTCCTGATCCGGACAGGCAGTAATCATTTATCCATTTTGCCTGGAGGGCCGGTGCCACCCAACCCGGCGGAACTGCTTTCGTCCAACCGCATGCTGGCACTGCTTAAGGAAGTCCGTTCGCGTTACGATGACCGGTACATTATTATCGATTCCCCGCCCCCCCACCTGACCGCTGAAAGCAAGGCCCTGGCCCAGTTCGTGGACGGCATCATCGTGGTCGTCAAGTTCGGCCGGACAAATCGTGACCTCGTTGCCGATATGGTGGAAAAGTTCCAAAAAGACAAAATCCTCGGCGTTGTGGCCAATTGGATGGATCGGGGATCAACGAATATTTATGGGAAAGGCAAATATTCCCAATATGGCTATTACGGTTCGTAAATAATGAATTTGGACACTGATGAACACGAATGACCAGAAATCAGGCTATAGGTGTTTAGACTATAGGCTGTGGGTTTCCCTTTAAGCTTGGCCCTTTTTTCATACGAGCTTGGCGATCTGAGCTTAGAGGCCTTTAAACCCTTCATGCCCTTCATGGTGAAAAACAATTTGGCCACAGATTTTCACGGATGTCCACGGATCAGGCTGCAGGTGTTTAGACTACAGGCTATAGGTTTCCCTTTCAGCTTGACGCTTTGCACTTTAGACTTTTTTCACCCTTCGTGACACTATAGATCGTTCATGCTGAGACTTTTTCGCAAATACTACCCTATTCGCAATGTCATCTTTGCATCCGGCGAAGGCTTGGTGATTTACCTTTCCGTAATCATTGCCGCCTATATAAAAATTGGCAATGATCTTAGCATGTTCGATCACTGGATCATCTTCAAGACCCTGCTGATCACCATTGTTTGCCAAATTTCTCTTTATTACAATGACTTGTACGACCTGAAAGTCACCAACAATTACATCGAACTGGGCATTCGCCTGCTCCAGGCCCTGGGCACTGCCACGATTTTCTTTGGGGTTGTCTATTATCTGGTCCCCCAATTGATGATCGGGGAAGGCATCTTCGTCATATCCATCGGCCTGCTCATCCTGCTGATCGTATCCTGGCGCATCGGTTATACGCTTATTCTTGAAAAAGGACTTTTTAACCAAAAAATTATCGTTATTGGTACCGGGGATTTGGCCCAGGGAATCATTCAGGAAATTCGCGACAAACGGGATTCGGGATATGTAGTCGAGACGATTTTCAATGAAGCCGAATGCCGAAACAACGCTTGCGGCACGGGTCACGACATGTGCGCCCAGGCCAAAGACAAAAACATCTCTAAAATCATTGTGGCTTTAGAGGAAAAGCGGGGCACGCTGCCTATGGAGCAGCTTTTGAAATGCCGAACCGAGGGTATCGAAATTCTGGAGGGGACAAGTTTCTATGAGATGCTTCTGGGCAAACTTTACGTCAAGCAAATCAACCCCGCCTGGCTGATTTTTTCGGAAGGTTTCCGAAAATCCCCCTTGCGAAGCTTCATGAAAAGGACGGGAGACCTGGTCCTTTCTGTTTTGATGCTCGTTGCCTTATCCCCTCTAATCCTTCTGACAGCAATTCTGATTAAATTGGATTCGAAAGGCCCCATTATCTTTTCCCAGGAACGGGTGGGTCAATACGGCAAGAGCTTCAATGTCCACAAATTTCGATCCATGGTGTCCGACGCAGAAAAACGTTCCGGGCCGGTATGGGCCAGCGAGAACGACGATCGAATCACACGGGTGGGACGAATCATCCGCAAACTCCGCATCGATGAACTGCCGCAGTTGTGGAACGTGCTCAAAGGCGAGATGAGTTTTGTCGGTCCGCGTCCGGAAAGAGCCTATTTTATTGCCCAGTTGGAAAAGGAAATCCCCTTTTATTCGGAGCGGCACACCGTAAAACCCGGCCTTACGGGGTGGGCCCAGGTAAGCTACCCCTATGGTGCTTCCGTCGAGGATGCCATTGAAAAACTGAACTATGATCTGTTCTACACCAAAAACATGTCCTTTCTGCTCGATATGCTCATCGTCTTTCGGACGGTAAAAATAGTGCTTTTCGGGAAAGGCGCCCGATAGAGCCTTTGTAATTCAGTACTTTTTGCAATCATTTCTTATCCTTATTGTCTACCTCGCGCTGTAATGCACAAGGCGGAGCTACGCGAATTGTCGTCTTGGTGATCCCCACAATCGACAGGCAATGTTTACCATACAAATTGCCAATGCAATTGAACATTTTCTGGACTTCCAGAAAATGTTGCTAAAAATAGGTAAAACTCGCTCACATAGTTTTCTTCAAACCTTCATGTCCTTCATGATCTTCATGGTGGAGATGACAGTTTATTAAGATGGGTTAACCATAACGATGGGGAGGCCCTGTCATGAAATTTTTTCCCAAAATAGTTGTACTGCTGACAATTTTGGTAGTTGCCGGTTTGCCGTCCTATGCCTTGTCAGCCAGTGATGAAGGTTCCTATAAGATTGGAAGCGGCGATGTGCTGGAAATCGTGACGTGGAAAGAGCCGGATTTTTCACGAGAGGAAGTCCTGGTGCGGACTGATGGTTTTATCAGCTTTCCCCTGTTGAACGATGTCAGGGCCGCTGGCTTGACGCCGACACAACTGAAAAAATCCCTGGAAATCGGTCTCAAGGATTACGTCAGCAATCCCGAGGTGACCGTCACCATTGTCACAGCCGGCAGCCAACGGTTTTATATCCTGGGAGAAGTTGTCAACACGGGTGAATACCCCTTGGCAAAGCACCTGACCGTTTTGCAGGCCTTTGCACTGGCCGGCGGATTCACCGAATGGGCTTCCAAGGATGAGATCATCCTTATGCGCCGTGAAAATGGCAAGGATGTCACCATTCGGGTGGATTACAAAGACATTGTCCGTGGTGAAAACTTGGAGCAAAATGTCAAAATCAAGGCGGACGACACCATTATCGTGCCCTGAGTAAAGTTTTTTGAGTTCATTGGGTTCGTTGGGTTAGTCGAGTGCGAGGGTTAATTGAGTTTGTCGGGTTCATTGGGTTTGTTGGGTTTTTTAAGACTGTGGATAGTAGGTTGTGGGTGGTAGGTAGAAAAGGCAGCAAATACACTTGCAACCCACAGCGCTTCAATTACGGTTTTAACCCAACAAACTCTACCAACTCAATAAACCTAAATAACTGAAGACCCTTCATGGTAAATTGGTTTCTGTTTCCTTTTAATAGCCCCCATCAATTCACCACAACCAAGAGAGAGGACGTTATGAAGCATCTAGCCCTTTTGGCAAGTGTGGTCTTCTTGGTTTTAGCCCTCACCCCATGCGCTCACAGCGCCCAACTGAACTTTACGCCAGTCTTGACGGTCAGTGAAGAGTACAACGACAATATTTTCCTGGCCCCGGATGATGAGGAAGATGATTTTATTACCCGGGTAACCTTTGGAGGCACGCTGGAATTGCTTGGGCGCACAGCCGGTGCCGAGCTCACCTATCTGCCGTCCTATGAATGGTATAACGATTTTGACGATTTTGATGGCTGGACCCATGATCTGTTAGCCCGCACCTGGTATAACTTCACCGCAAATACCAGCGTTGAGCTGCGCAATGCTTTCATTCGAACAAGAGGTTCGCTGGAGGACGCCGGCTTTGTTGGAGCAACCTCAGACGACCCATTGGTCGATCCTGACATTGCAGCTGACCCATATAGACGCGGGCTTGCCGAATACTACGAAAATGCCACAACGTTGCGGATGGATCATCGCTTTGGGGCGGAAGACACCTTTTATGCAGCATTTGCCTATCGTTTAAGAAGGGATGTCGATGACGGGTTGGACGAAAACGATATCTGGGAACCATCCATTGGCGGCACATACTGGTTCACCAATCTATGGGGAATCGAAAGCGATTTATTGTATTCCCACCGCGACTATGAAAGCGAAGAGGACCGGGAGGAATGGTATGGTCGCCTGCGTTTGAATCGGAGACTAACGCGCCACCTGGATGTTTATGGACAATACGTCCATCGAAATTTAAATTATCAGGATGATGGAGATGATTTCGACGTCTATGAACCAACCATCGGTTTTAATTATCAATTGGATGAAAACACGAGGATCGAATTAGGTGTCGGCTATTATTGGCAGGAATTCGATAGCGGAGACAGTGAGGATGGGTTTCTACCAGTGGCCTTAGCGGATAAAGTATGGCCATTCCGGAGAGGATTGGTTGGCATTACCTTATTAGCTGGATCAGATATCGATGACGAAGGCGTCGAAGATTTAGGTTACAATATTTATTATGAGGGATCTGCACGCACGGAATATGCCTTTACGCCACGTTTTTCCGCTAATGCAAGGGTTGGCTATCGTTGGGACGACTACCCGGATGAAGATCCGGGCCGCACCGACAAAACCATATTTGGATCTGCCGGTTTGGAATACCAGGCCCTGCGGTGGTTGGTCCTGAACTTGGACTATACTTTCCGGGATCTTTCAACGGATGACGACCTCGATGAATACACGGAAAACCGGGTCATTTTCAGCATCACCCTGACCCCGGAGCAGCCGTTTCGCTTGTTACGATAAAGGCGAAAACAACCACAGCTATCTACCACGAAGTACATGAAGGACACGAAGTTTTTTGGACGCTGATGAACACAGATAGAAACAGATAGAAACTTGTATTTTTCCAAAATTCATAAATGTGATTATTTTTCTTCGGGCACTTCGTGCTCTTTGTGGTAAAATCTCCTCTTTATCTTTTCAAGTGTCATAACTTCACGATCTTCATGCTCTATATAGTGGAATCTTTTTTTTAGCCGTCAAAATGACCAAGCCCACCTTTCTTTTCACCATTGATGTTGAAGACTGGTTCCAGGTTGAAAACTTCAAACCCTGGATCGCACCGGATACCTGGTCAGAAAGAGAGTTGCGGGTCGAGCACAATGTAAATCGCCTTCTGGATTTATTGGATGGCTTCCCGTCAACCTTTTTCGTCTTAGGCTGGGTTGCCGAAAAACTACCGCAGCTGGTAAAAAAAATTTCCGGATGTGGCCATGAAGTAGCTTCCCATGGATTCGACCATCAATTGTGTCACGATATGAAGCCGGCCGACCTCAAACAGGACTTGATCCGCAGCAAACAACTGCTCGAAAATATGACGGGATCTGAAGTCGTCGGCTATCGCGCACCGAGCTTTTCCGTCAACGAACAGGTCATCGACATCCTGGCGCAATGCGGGTATCGATATGATTCCAGCTATAATTCCTTTGAAGCCAACCCCCGCTATGGTCATCTTGACTTGTCATCGTATGATAAGAGCGGCAGGGGCATTAAAATTTCTGATCGTTTCCATGAATTGCCGCTCAGCAACCTTACCCTCTTGAATCGAACATTGCCATGGAGCGGTGGCGGCTATTTTCGACTGCTGCCCTACAGCGTTTTCCATCAAGGTGTACGCAACATTCTTTCCAAGCAAGGCTATTATCTATTCTATCTGCACCCCTGGGAAATCGATGCTGGCCAACCGCGTGTCTCGAAAGCTGACCGCCTTTCGCAATTCCGCCATTACTGCAACCTCAGAACGACTTATAAAAAATTAAGCCAACTGTTGCAGGACCATGCAGATTGTCGGTTTTCGACATGTAGGGATTTTATTTCGTAAATTGTTGGCCGTTGGTTGTAGGTTGAACCAAACACAACCTCCACTCACAACCCACGGCCTTCAGACCTCATCCAACTCAACAAGCTCAACAAACCCTATAAACTCTATTAACCCTACAAACCCAATAAACGCTACCAACTCCATTAACCCAACAAACAGAATAAACCCAATAAACCCCACAAACCCTATAAACCCCCTGAGGAATACACCGTGACCCAATCTCTATCCCAAGACGTCTTGAATCTCGATACGGAGCAGGAAGCTGAAAAAATATGCACCCGCATCAAAAGCCTGCTAACAAAGAACCTTAAACGCCGGGGGCTGGTCGTGGCCCTGTCGGGTGGCATTGACAGCAGCGTTTCCGTGGGCTTGGCCGCCAAAGCCCTGGGGCCTGATCGCGTCGTCGCTCTGCTGATGCCCGAGCGCCACTCATCCGACGACACCCTCGATCTCAGCAAATCAGTTTCCGACGCTTTCGGCGTTAAATGGTTTCACGAGGATATCTCCGGCGTACTGGAAGCGGTCGGTTTTTACCGGCGTTATGACGATGCCGTCCGCCAGGCGATTCCGGAATACGGCAATGGATGGAAGTCCAAGATCGTCATCCCCAATGTGATGGAATCCAAGGGCTTCAACCTGTTTTCCATTGTCGCCCAGCCCCCGGACGGTTCTCCGGTTCAAAAACGCCTTCCCCTGAAGGCCTACCTGGAAATTGTCGCGGCCACCAATTTCAAACAGCGCACCCGTAAAATGTTCGAATACTATTACGCGGACCGGTTCAACTATGCCGTGGTGGGAACGCCCAACCGCCTGGAATACGACCAGGGCTTCTTCGTCAAACTCGGCGACGGAGCCGCGGACATCAAGCCCATCGCCCATCTTTATAAAAGCCAAGTCTACCAAATGGCAGCTCATTTGGGCGTGCCTGAACAAATCCGCAACCGCCCCCCCACGACCGATACCTACTCCCTGCCCCAGGGGCAGGATGAGTTCTATTTTTCCCTGCCTTACGACAAAATGGACCTATGTCTCTATGGCAAAAACAACGGCTACCCCTCGGAGGATCTGGCTCCGGCCCTGAATCTCACACCGGAGCAGGTCCAGCGGGTCTATGACGATATCGACACCAAGCGTACCACCACCCGCTACCTCCACCTTGCACCGCAGTTAATCGAAGAGGTGCCGGAAATAGAGTAAACAACCGTTTTTTGCGTTCATTGGGTTTGTTGAGTTTGTTGAGTGCGCGGTTTCATTGGGTTTGTTGGGTTGGGTGGTTATATTGAGTTTGTTCAGTTAGTCGGGTTCGTTGAGTGGTTGCTAAAAATCAGCGTAAGCATTAGTTTCCCTTGAAACTGCTAAAAACTACCCCATAGTCTACCCATCTGTTAACGCAACGAACTCTATTAACACAATAAACTCAACAAACTGCCCTGCTTTCTATGAAAATTTCCCGATTTGAAGAAATCCAGGCCTGGCAAGAGGCACGTGTTCTAGTTCAGATGGTTTACGACGCGGTTAAAACAAACAACGATTTTCAAAAAGATTTTCGGCTTGTTAATCAAATTCAAAGTGCATCCGTTTCGTCCATGTCCAACATAGCGGAAGGCTTCTCACGTAGAGGCAACAAGGAATTTATTCAGTTTCTGTTCATTTCAAAAAGCTCAGTTGCCGAGGTCCAAAGCCAGCTTTACGTTGCCCTTGACCAAAACTATATTTCACAGGGAGTATTCGATCATACCTACAATCAAGCTGAAAAAGTATCCAAACTAACGTCTGGCTTCATCAAATACCTAAAATCAAAACAATAAACGCCATGAACTCAACAAGCTTTATTAACCCGATAAACGCTATGAACCCAACCAACACAGTTAACTCGGCCAGCTGAACCAACTCTATTAACTCTATCAACCCAACGAACTCCATAAACTCAACCAACTCTATGAACTCTATAAACTCAACGAACCCAAGAAACCCAAGAAACTGATATGTGCGGCATTGCAGGCATACTCAATCTAAACGATACACTGGCACCGCCTGGCCGGGAAGAACTCGTGCCCATGATTTCAGTCATCCGCCATCGCGGACCCGACGAGGCCGGCCTCTACCTGGACGATCATATGGGGCTGGGCCATGTCAGGCTCAGCATTATCGGGCTCGAAGGCGGGGGACAGCCCATCAGCAACGAAGACGGCTCCCTCTGGATCATTTACAACGGCGAGGCCTTCAACTACGTGGAGCTCAAGCCGGAGCTGCTTCAAAAGGGCCACCGCTTTACCACCGATACCGATACCGAGGTGCTCCTGCACCTTTATGAGGAATACGGACCGGCCTGTCTGGAAAAAATCAACGGCCAGTTCGCCCTGGCCATTTGGGACAACCGCAAAAAGGAACTCTTTCTGGCCCGGGACCGCATAGGGATCCGTCCCCTTTTTTACACACGCAACGGCCGCCGGCTGCTGTTTGCCTCGGAAATCAAGGCTCTCTTCACCCACCCCGATGTACCACGGGCCATTAATTCGGAAGCCCTCCACCAGGTCTTTACCTTCTGGACCACGCTGGAGGGCAATACGATTTTCGAGGGCATTCGCGAGCTGCCCCCCGGCCATTACATGACCGTCAAAGACGGCCATATCACCAAAAGGGCGTTTTGGACGCTGCCCTATTATGCCCCGGAAAACCGCTGGCAGAGCAGCTTCACCGAAGCCTGCGAAGCCCTCCACGACCTGCTGCTGGATGCCGTGCGCATCCGGTTGCGCGCCGACGTGCCCGTTGGCGCCTATCTTAGCGGTGGTTTGGATTCGTCCCTTATCACCGCCCTCATTGCGCGCAATTTCAACAACCGGCTCAAGACTTTCTCCATCGGCTTCCAGGAGGGCTCCTTCGACGAAACCCGCTATCAGCAGGAGATGATCGCCCACCTGCAGACGGATCACCGGCGAACACTGGCGTCCAACCAACTCATTCGCGAGCATTTCGCCGATCTGGTCTGGCACGCTGAGAAGCCCATCCTGCGCACCGCTCCCGTGCCCCTGTATCTCTTGTCCGGCCTGGTGCGGGACAACCAGCTCAAGGTGGTGCTCACCGGCGAAGGGGCCGACGAAGTCTTCGGGGGGTACAACATCTTCAAAGAGGCCAAAATCCGCCAATTCTGGGGGCGGCAGCCCGACTCCAAGGTCCGCCCCCTGCTGCTTCAGAAGCTCTATCCCTACATTTTCAAGAATCCCGGGCGGACCAGCGCCTTTTTATACGCCTTCTACGCGGTCAAGACCGGCGACATGGAGGATCCCTGCTTTTCGCACCGCATTCGCTGGAACAACACGGGCAAGAACATCCAGTTCTTCAGCCCACAGATCGCCGCCAAGCTCAATGGGGCCCCCTGGCGGGACAAGGTCCTCGAAGGACTGCCCCCAGGTTTTGCCGATCGCGACCTGCTCGCCCGGGCCCAGCACCTAGAGATGGAGGTCTTCCTGTCCAACTACCTGCTCTCCTCCCAGGGCGATCGCCCAGCCATGGCAAACTCCCTCGAAATCCGATTGCCCTTCCTGGACTACCGGGTAATCGATTTCGCCGCGCGCATGCCGCCCCAATGGAAGATCAACGGTCTCAACGAGAAATACCTCCTCAAGAAGAGCTTCAGCAAGGAGGTCCCCGACATCGTACGCAACCGCCCCAAGCAGCCCTACCGGGCTCCTATCCGGGAGGTCTTCTTCAACCCGGCGCCCGACGACTATGTGGACACCATGCTGTCAGAAGACAGCCTTCGCCAAGCCGGCCTGTTCGATCCGCAGAAAGTGGGCCGCTTGTTGCAAAAATACCGCAAAGGCGGCCACGGCAGCGAAGTCCAAAACATGGCCGTGGTAGGCATCCTTTCGGCCCAGCTGACCCATTATCAATTCGTGAGCAACTTTCCCTGGCGCACCATCGACCCCATTCCCCAGGACAAGATCCTCGTGACGGGCCCCGACTATAGTTCTTTTTCCAACATGAAACATAAATAGAGAATATTATTTCCCATATTGAGCACCACAGTTCATAAAACACCGAAATGATTTGACACTATAGTGAGCGAAACAATAGGAACATATTCCCATAAAAGGATAAACCACTGAAAAATAAGCCAATCCAATCAAAGTCCATAGCGGCATGCAAAGTGCAAAACAGCCTTTGTTCTAGCTCAGGCCAACATAAATCGGTGCAAGTTCTCGGGTGGATGTAAACTACCAGGCGAAGCTATATTCAGTATAGCCATAGCGAAGCATAATTAAATGTAATAACAAGGACTTATATCAATGGAAGACATCAAGACCAGCATCAAAGCCTTCATTATCGACAACTTTCTTTTTGGAGCAGCGGACAACCTGAAGGACGACACCTCGTTTCTCGAAGAAGGCATCATCGATTCCACCGGTGTCCTGGAACTCATCACCTTTCTTGAGGAAACCTACGAAATTACCGTGGATGACGAAGAACTCATCCCCGAAAATCTCGATTCCATCAATAACGTGACGGCCTTCCTCAACGCGAAACTGGCCGGTAGCGCCAAGGCAGCGGTGGGTTAAATAGAGCAGGTGATAGGTTCTTAGGCTATTAGACTGTAGGTTGTAGGAAAACCGTAAATTTTAGGTCTATAGGCCAATGGGCGATTAGGCTGTAGGTAAAAACAAAGTTTATACCAATAACCTGCAGCCAAAAAGATTTTTAGCCTACAACCTGACAGCCGTCTTTTTTGTACCTAACAGCCTACAGCCCATAGTTCCCCAACAGCCTAATAGTCTACAGCCTTACCAACCCTACAAACTCTACGAACCCAATTAACCCAACAAACTCATCTGATGCTAATCCATAATTTCCTCGAAAACTCCGCCGCCCGCTATCCTGACAAAGTTGCCGTCATCCACGGTGATGAGCGGGTGACATATCGGGATCTCAATTCCCGGGCCGGCAGCCTGGCTGGCCACCTACAGGCCAACGGCATCGCCCAAGGCGACCGCATCGCCATTCTTCTGGAAAACGGCATCGACTATATCATTGCCTACTACGCCACCCTCAAAGCAGGCGCAGTCGCAGCCCCCCTCAACCCGGGATTGAAGCCCGACGGCCTCCAAAGCCTTCTCAACAACCTGGAGCCGTCCGCCATCATCACCAACTTCAAACGTGAACGCCTCCTAAAAGCCGTCGATCTCGCTGCCCTGAATCTCAAACTGCTTGTCATTCGATCCCCCAAACAAGCCTGGACCAACACCCCTTGCACCGTCGCAGCAATGGAGGACTACCTCAGCTCAACCAACTCAACAAACCCGATTAACTCTATCAACGCAATAAAACCAACTAACCCAACAAACTCTTTTAACTCAACAAACCCAATTAACCCAATCAGCTCTATAAACTCCTCGGATTTGGCCTCGATTATCTACACTTCCGGCTCCACTGGCAAACCCAAGGGCGTCATGCTGAGCCACGCCAACATCGTGGCCAACACAAAGAGTATTTGCCAGTACTTAAGAATCTCGCAAAACGACATTCAGATGGTTGTTCTGCCTTTTTTTTATGTAATGGGGAAATCGCTGCTGAATACGCACATTGCGGCAGGGGCATCTATCGTACTTAATAATCAATTTGCATTTCCAGCTACAGTTGTAAAAGAGATGGCCGAAAAAAAAGTGACATCCTTCTCGGGAGTCCCCTCAACATATGCCTACCTGTTGCATCGTTCACCATTGCCGACTTACAGGGACAAACTTAACCATTTGCGCTATTGCTCTCAGGCTGGCGGCCATATGGCACATCAGGTCAAATTATCCTTAAGGAGAACTCTCCCAGCTCATACTGAAATTTTCATTATGTATGGTGCTACTGAAGCATCGGCGCGCCTATCATACTTACCTCCTGATCAGTTGACTAAGCGTATTGATTCTATCGGGAAACCAATACCGAATGTCAAACTACACATAGTCGATGCAAAAGGACGAATACTTCCCCAAGGAGCAGTAGGTGAAATAGTTGGACAAGGTGCCAATATCATGATGGGCTACTGGAAAGACCCGGAAACTACCAAGAAAGTATTGGGGCCACTTGGTTATCACACCGGCGACTTTGGTTATCAAGACGAAGATAACTATTTTTATCTAACTGGACGAAGCGACCATCTCGTAAAAGTTGGTGGCCACCGGATCAATCTCCAGGAGGTTGAAGATGCCATCGTCGGGACGAATCTTGTTGTTGATGCAGCTGTTGTTGATATACCGGATCTCCTTATGGGAAAGAAACTTTTTGCGATAGCCGTTCCCATAAATAATGAAACCACGCCTGAGGATATATTGAGAAAGTGCTCAGATCGCCTTCCCCAATTCAAGCTGCCATCAACGGTATTATTTAGGCGAAGTCTTCCGCTAAGCAACAGTGGAAAAATTGATCGTTCCAAATGCAAAATCATGGCATTACAGCATAACAGATAGAATATATTTTTACGTTCGAGGAGTATGATCCTGCTACAAGAGCAGCTTTTTGTTATTTCACCCAGAATCGGCTATTTTTGTGGGTCATCATTAAATATTGTGTTTTAATTTCGTTATAACTTATTTGAGGGGTATCACAATTTGAACCACTTTAGGAATTCTATCAATATATTTTTGATATTGTCTTTCATGATGTTAGCTGGCTGTTCCGAGGATGCCAAACAGGATCGCAAAAACTATCAGGGTATTGAAGAAGTCCCTAAGTCAGTATGGAAAAAGTTAAATGAAAAGCGCATTGTTTTTGGGCATCAATCGGTCGGTGAAAATATCATCGAAGGCCTAAATCGTATTATAAAGGAAAATGGCTCTATCCAGATAGAGGTGCTCGAGACAAACCATTTCAATAACCTGAAGCCAGGTACATTGGCCCATTTCCGTATCGGCGAAAATGGAGATCCTCTCTCAAAAATTACTCAGTTTGAAAAGATGGCACATGACCGATTCGGAGACAAGGTCGATTTCGCTTTTTTCAAACTCTGTTATGTCGATATTACTACAGAAACTGATTTAACCACCACGGCTGTGAAGTATGTAGATACCCTCAACAGCATTGCGACTGCGTTTCCGCAAACACAGTTTATATTTTTCACTTGTCCACTAACGGAAACCAAAATTACCTGGAAAACAAAATTAAAGAAAATTTTAGGGGTAGGGACCTTATGGGAATTCAATGATAATATAAAACGCAATCAGTTCAATGATTTGATTACTATGCAAAACAATAATCGGATACCGATTTTTGATCTTGCCGGCTTTGAGTCGACCCATATGGATGGGACGAAGTCGAAGTTTGAATTCGAAGGCAAGGAATACCTTTCCCTGTCCTCAGATTACTCGTTTGATGGCGGGCACTTAAATAATACCGGACGTAAAATTGTTGCGGAGCAATTGTTAGTTATGTTGGCTAATTTGGTTTAAAAACTTTTGTGCACAATATTAATTATTCACATACTATTATTCGACCTTTAATATGAATTCCAATAACCACCTCCAATTTGGGCGATATTTTTTGCCATTTTTTATTCTTATTGGATTTATTTTTTCATATCTATCTACTTTGAAATGGATGGTTAGCCGTTTTTCTAGCGATGAGTCTTACTATTCGCACGGATTTTTGGTCCCGTTCATCATTCTTTTTATAATCTATCAGAATAAAGATAGTATCGTTGAAAATTTATATCAATCTAGCACATTTGGATTTTGTTTGATAATATTCTCTCAATTAATCAATATTTCTGGGAAAATACTTTATATTCAATCATTATCTGGGATCTCAATTTTTATTTTCTTTTTTGGTCTTTCCCTCTTTTTGGGAGGTTGGGGCCTATCTAAAATCCTTTTTTTTCCACTTTTTTTCCTGCTTTTCATGCTCCCGATGCCGGAAGCAATGATTTCATCGATTTCAAATCCTCTCAAAGAAATTGTTACCGATATCGGTGTTAGCTTTATTCGAACTATTGGAGTACCTATCTTTCGCGAAAGTTTCTCTATTTTTCTCCCAAACGGACAGCTCGTTGTAGGGGATCCTTGCAGCGGTCTTCGATCTATCATATCTCTTCTTGCACTTGGGTTACTTTATCTATATTTCAGTCGTGATGACAGCTTTTGGATAAATATTTTTCTACTCTTTTCCATTATTCCAGTTGCTGTTTTTACGAATATCTTGCGTGTTTCTTTTTTAATTTTTGCTTCCTATCGCTGGGGAACTGATTCAGTTTCACCAGATACAATAATGCATAATATTTCAGGTATGCTCATATTTTTATTTTCTCTTATAATTCTCCATTTCTTCAAGAAACTACTGATATGTTTAAATTGAAATCACGCTTCATTGCAGTAATTATCATTCAGATCTGCACAATCATCACGATCTTTTTTATCGAATCCAGAACTGAATCGGCCTATGCAAATTTTCAAAATCCCAATCATGCTTTACCCATTACGATTGGATCTTGGAAAGGTGTGGATTATAAATTGGATGAAAGTGTTTATGATATACTAGAAACCCCTTTTATCGTCCATCGCACATATTCCAACCAAAATTCTGATGTTCTATTATCTATCGTTGCATATCCTAATGTCAAAGTTGACTTTCATAAACCAGAATCATGTTTAGGTGGGAAAGGTATTGAAATTGATAAATCTCTGAAAACCATCACCATAAACAGTAGCAACCACATTGTTTCTCTTCCAATCGTTGAACTTAAACGCCAGTCCTCTATGCAGAATCTCTTAGTATACTATTTTTTTAGAACCGGTAAGACTAACGAAAACAGTCTAGTAAAGGCAAGACTCAATATCTTTAAGAATCGGTTATTCGGCGGTTTTCACTCGAATATGCTTATACGAGTATCTACACCACTTAGAGAAAGCAATGATAAACATGCCTCAAAAACATTAAAGCGGTTTTTAGGGGAAATCTATCCCATTTTAGCCGTTTATCAATAATATTATTTCATTACTCGGTCTTAACTCTATGAAAATTTACTATTTAACAGCTAAAGATAAGCCCAACTGGAATCGTTTTGTTTACCAAGAATCAAATTCAACTTTCTACCATTTGGTTGAATGGAAAGATATTTTCGAAAAGTCATTTTCGCATCAAACATTTTACTTATATACACAACGCGATAGTACCATTACGGGAATACTTCCCATTGTTTATCTAAAAAGCATTATCTTCGGTAAAATTCTTTGTTCTATGCCTTTTGTAAATTTCGGTGGTATTGTGTCATTGGATGTTGCTTCGGAGAACCTCATCATCTCCGAAGCCTTTAAATTACAAAAGCGACTAAACGCTAGTTTTCTTGAATTAAGGCACTTGAAACCTTCTGTCCAGAAACTGCCATCAAAACAAAATAAAATCAGCATGACGATTGACCTTCCTTCTTCTGCTGATGATATTTGGAAAAAATTTAAAGGAAAGCATCGAACGAATATTCGAAAAAGTCTTAAGGCAGGTTTTAGTTTAAAGAGAGGTCGACTTAGCCTGCTTGATGATTTCTATTTACTTATTTCAAAAGGGTGGCAGCATTTAGGCACTCCGATATATGCCAAATCTTTCTTTAGAAACATATTGGAAATACTTCCTAAAAATACAGAAATCTATGTTGTTTATCATAATAACCATCCAGTTGCTACGGCGTTCAATGGGAAATTCAAAAAAACGGTAGAAGGAATGTGGACCTTCGCCCTAAAAGAGTATTCCCACCTAAATGTAAACTATTATCTCTATTGGCAAATGATCAAAGATGCAAGCAATGAAGGAATGCAGAATTTTCATTTAGGACGCTCTACAAAGGCCACAAATGCCGTGCAATTTAAATCTAAATGGTTGGCTTTTCCGCATCAACTGTATTGGGAATATATAATGGATCAAAACCGGCCATTACCAGAAATTAATCCTATGAATTCCAAATACAGACTACCGATCAATATTTGGAAAAATCTCCCATTGACTGCCACACAAATTTTAGGACCTCACATATCTAAATTCATCCCGTGATATTATAACCACGACATTGTTACACCTTATTCGCCATTTGGAGTATTTCCAATAGCCGACTTCAGTAGATCTGCTTGAATACTTGGATATGTTGACTAATGATGTATCATTTACGACTCAGCTTATCGGACTAAATCAATTATGCAATCTTTTTTTTATCTGAATTTGGCTCTATTTTTCTATGCGTATTTTGGATATCCTTTAACACTTGCTTTCATCAACTTATTCAAACGTCACAGCCGTTTTTCAAATTCTGAAGTAAGTATCGAATTACCTTCCGTAACCATCATTTTACCTGTCTACAATGAGCAAAATGTAATAAAAAGTAAACTGTTTAATTTAAGCCGTTTACAATACCCTCTTGATAAAGTTGAGTTTGTCGTTGTATCAGATGGATCTGATGATGATACTTGTAGTATCGTTCGCGCTATAGGTCTTTCAAACCTCAAGCTGATCGAAATAATAAACCGGCAAGGTAAGGCGAATGCTCTAAATGTAGGAATTAAAAACGCGACACATCCTTTAATTGTTTTTACAGATGCTTCCATAATGCTTCAACCCGAGGCACTTGCAAATATTGTTAGGAACTTTAAAAATCCTAAAGTGGGTTGTATATCGGGTGAAGACCACATAGAAGGCAATGAAACAGAAGGACTGTACGGAAAGTACGAATTGCTTTTAAGAAACTTGGAAAGCAAAGCATTTTCCATTGTTGGTGCAAGTGGTTGTTTCTATGCGCAACGAAAAAACCTGGTACCTTTTTTTAAGGAGGGCATGCCCCCTGATTTTCTATCTGTACTTAATACCGCTAAAAACGGCTATATATCTTTGACCGATAGAAATGCGGTGGGATTCATGAAATCTACTAAAGATTCAAGCCAAGAGTTTGCTCGCAAAGTACGAACAATTCTTAGGGGAATGTATACCCTTTATCATCATAGAGAGCTTTTAAATTTTAAAAAATATGGTATATTTTCGTTCGAACTATTTTGTCATAAAATACTTAGATGGGGCGTTCCCTTTTTTCTCATATTTATTTTTTTATCAAACATATTTTTAATTCATAAGACTGACATTTTTTATACTTTTACATTTATTACCCAAATTCTTTTCTATTGTCTCGCAGTAATTCCGTTATTCAAGAATGATTTCATTAAATATCAATTAACGCGGGTACCTTATTATTTCCTTTATACAAATGTTGCCATATTAGCAGCATTCATTCAATTTCTTCAAGGGAAGCGCCAGGAAATCTGGAACCCCACACAACGTTGATATTCTATGATTACAAACCATTCCCAATTTTAGCATCTATTGTTTCAATAAAATTGAACCAACATGGGTTCACTCTGATTTCTTTATAAGAAAGTTTCATGAGCGCACGTTTCTATATTAAGCAGGCAGACCCACGTCCCTACCGAGAAACCATCACTGAATTATGGCATCAATTCCTGCCAGGCACTCCAGCATCTCGTTTTGAATGGCTGTACAACCAAAACATCATCTGGTTATTTGCTTATGCAAGTAGCTCGAACGACTTTGCGGGCTGCATTTCTATTTTACCAAGGTTTTTCTTTTGTAATGGTACCAAATACAGATGTGGTATACTCGGCGATTTTATTATACCTAAGCGATATCAGGTTTTCGGCCCTGCTAAAATGTTACCCCAATACGCTGCACAAAACCATCTCAACTTAGGCTTCGATTACCTTTATACAGTTCCAAACAAAGCTTCCTTAAAATTGATTGAATCAAGCGGCTTCTTTGAATACAGACAAATCGCACGTTTGGTCCGACCTCTTGACATACATCACTTCATTTCTAAATATACTGATAATTTACTTATCAATAAATTTGTTTACCTGTTAAATCGCCTTTATCTAAAATCATGCTTCAATTGGTCAAATATCAATCGTTTTTCATTCTCTTTTTCTAAGCCCGATTTGAACGAATATCACAGTCTTTGGAAGAGTGTTATGCTTCGTGGTGATCTTACAATAGGAGATCGTTCAAAAGACCATTTTCAATGGAAATACATCAATAATCCGACCCAAAATTATCACTTTATTTCTATTTCCGAGAACGACACTTTGCGTGGGATTCTGATTTATCATCTTCAAAAAAAGCATATGTATGTCGATGATATTATATGCAAGCACCGGTACGGAACATTCCTATTACTAAGCAAACTTATCAATATAGGAAAAAAGTTAGGATTGGTTGCTATCACTTATGAAACGATACAGCTTGACCGGCGTCTATTCTATTTAGATCTTTTAGGCTTTTTGGAGACAGATGACCTGCTTCCCATTATGGTATATCCGAAATTTAGACTACCATCTACAAATCTCATATTTAACCCAAGTGATCGCAATATTTGATGTGCCGCTATTACCTCAATGACCAAACGAGTCTAATGATAGAAAAATGAAAAAAGTGAAACTGCTACAGATTACCCACGACCTGTCCATTGGAGGTCTCCAGCAAGTCGTATTGAATATCTGTAAATATATCGACAGATCAATTTTTGACGTTTCGATCCTATGCCTGAGAAGCACAGGGGAATATGCGCATGACTTGGAGGAAATGGGTATCAACATCGCATGCCTTGACCGCTCAGGAACGGCTAAAGATTATTTTAATTTTTTAAAAATTAGGAAATTTCTTTTGGCCGGGGAATTTAACATTATCCATACTCATAATACCGAGCCGTTTATTGATGGTACTTTATCCGCCTTGATTTCCAATGTAAAAACTCTTATCCACACAGACCACGCTCGAAATTTCCCGGATCATAAACACTATATGTTTGCAGAGTGGGTTATGTCTCATTTTGCTTACAGAGTCGTTGGTGTATCCGAGCATACTGCTTACAACCTAATTCGATATGAATCTATTAACCCGTCTAAAGTTGTTGTGATAAAAAATGGGATCGATTGTGAAAAATATTCCCCTAAGGTTGATTCTGGTAATCTACGCGATAGTTTAGACATTGACGGCAATTTTCCAATTCTTGGCCTCTGTGTCAGGTTATCAAAACAAAAGGGGATCGTTTACCTCTTGCGTGCGCTTCCGGAAGTTATCAAAATTTTTCCAAAAACTCGGCTTGTAATTGTTGGTTCCGGGCGCGAGGAAAAATTTCTTAAAAATTTGTCACATGAGATCGGTGTTGACAAGAATGTCATCTTTCTCGGCGCGCGGACTGACATTCCGCAACTCATTAAACTCTTCGACATTTATGTGCTTCCGTCTTTATGGGAAGGGCTCCCTATGGTCGTACTTGAGTCCATGGCTACAGGATGCCCCATAATTGCCACCGATGTTGGCGGTAATGGATCCGTGATCCAACACAACATAAATGGCTCGCTCATACCACCTAAAAAGCCTGCAGCTATTTCCAACGAAATAATTCGGTTGAGTTCAGATCCATCACTTCGCAGACGATACATGGATAATGGCTTGGACACGGTTCACAAAGACTATTGTGCGCAAATCATGACAAGGAAATACGAATCCCTATATTTACGAAAATGTAATGATGGTAATTGCAGCGTTTTGTGACCATGCATGTGTTCACCTAAAGGTAGCGATGGGTTTTCATTCGAGTTCAAGGAGAGGAACGACAATCAACCCGTAGGCATACTCAAGCGTATCGAAGACACGAGACGAGGCAGTTAACGCCGATAGCGGTCGAATAGCCTTCCTTAAAAGCTGCTATCTAAGCGGCAAGCAAGAATCTAAGAATAATTAGAGGTCGATAAAATCCTTGAATTTGCCTCCATATGAGACGGCCCGTTAGCAATGAATATTCAAGTTGCGATCACCATAGACACAGAGGAAGATAACTGGGGGCAATTCAATGAAAAAGCGCCTTCCATTGAAAATATCTACCAAATTCCGCGCCTGCAATCGCTGTTCGATAGATTTGGGGTTAAACCCACCTATCTGCTGACGGCTCCCGTCATTCGAGATAAGCAATCATGCTCGATTTTCAAAAAAATAAACAATGATGGGCGCTGTGAGCTCGGCTTGCATTGTCATCCATGGAATACACCGCCTATAGAGGAGAAAATTTCTGATAAAAACTCTATGCTTTGCAATTTGAATAGCAGCTTAATTAATAAAAAGCTGCGATATCTCTTTACACTTTTTGAAGACTGTTTCGATAGTTTACCGAATTCTTTCAGGGCCGGGAGATGGGCCATTAACCAAAATGTCGTTCAGTCCCTTACCAATCTCGGCATTCATGTCGACACCTCTGTATCACCCCTTGTCGATTGGTCCAAATATTATGGACCAGATCATTTTTTCGCAAAAAATGAAGCCTTCTTTTATATTGATCGGAATTATCATTTTTCTGATGCGCCACAAGATATACTGGAAATTCCCCCTACGATTGGATTCCTGCAGGGGACATCGTCAATTTTGTCACTTTTGCGATATCTTTTCGCTAAAAAGGCCTTCACCAAATTTCATTTGGTCGGGTTGCTGGAAAAGTTTAACCTTCTCAATTTGCGCTGGCTATCACCAGAGTTGAGCAATGCTGAGGATATCATAAAATTAGCGCAAACTATGATTCGTGCAAATCGACCGGTACTTAATTTTACCTTTCACTCTACAACCCTTCTGCCCGGAATGAGTCCTTTTGTAAAAAACGAATCTGATCTGCGTCATTTTTATGCATCGATAGAATCATTTTTATCATATGCTGTTGAAGAGAAACTAAAGTTTTCGACCCTATCGGAAATTTCAAATGTCTTGGCCAGGCAAGATGCATTCACGAATAATGCAGAACCTAACTAGATCCATGATACGTAATGATATTTACCCACTTTTTCCTTGTGAACTTGATATAGCTTTACAGTATATCCATCGGCATGTATTCATAAACCATCAGCATAATCAATTGTCGACCTCTGTCAGGCCCTCGCATGCATAACCATAACAAAAAGATTCTTCACATAACGCATGATCTTGAAATAGGCGGGCTTCAGAAAATTGTCTATTTTTTGTGCAAATACATCGACCACAAGAGTTACTCCCCTTCCATTCTTTGTCTTAGGAACAAAGGTGCTTTTGCACCTTTGTTTGATGATCTTGGGATCGATGTTCATTGTATCCCATCAAGCTACGGTGTTTTAAAGTACTTCAGCTTTTGGCCCATTTACCGTTTTTTACAAACACATCACTTTGATATTGTACATACGCATAACACCCAGCCACTTCTTGATGGTGGCCTCGCTGCAATTTTAGCTAAGGTGCCAACAATAATACACACTGATCATGGGAGAATATTTCCCGACAAGATGCACTACATGCTTCTTGAACATCTCATTGCCTACGGCATTGATCGATATGTCGGCGTTTCCGACTATACAACAGGTTTAGTCAAACTTTACCAGAAGATACCTTCACGAAAACTTTCAACTATCTATAATGGAATCGAGCCTATTGCCAAACTTACGGAAAAGGAAAAACATAAACTGAAACTCAATCTCGATATTGAACACAGCTTCCCAATTCTTGGTATCGGGTCACGCTTGGTTTATGAAAAAGGCATCACTTACCTGCTGGATGCTATTCCTATGTTGATACAAAAATTCCCACAGCTAAAATTACTGATTGCAGGAGACGGGCCCATAGCGAATGAGCTTAAGAAACAAGCCCACGATCTTAATATTAATCATTATGTCACCTTTCTCGGCCCGCGTCTCGATATCCTTAATATCATCCAAATCTTTGATATATATGTATTACCGTCGGTCCATGAAGGCCTGCCTCTTTCCCTTCTTGAGGCCATGTCAGTCGGCATTCCGATTGTCGCAACGGCAGTGGGGGGCATGCCATTTGTTTTTAACGGCTCTCAGGCCATTTGCGCTCCCATAAAACCTAAATCATCAGAGAGCATTGCAACTGTCATTACACGATTTGCAAACAACCAAAAAGTCCGCTATCGATGCAGCAATGACGCACAAAATGTATTTCTTTCCAAATTTACAGCCGAAATAATGACGCAATCTTATGAACGCCTCTATGCTGCGTAATTTTTCTATATAAATTTATAATAATGGAGTTTTTTAAAAATTGTGCCTATGAAATCAAACCTTATTATTCTTACCGGGGGAATTAGCGGAAGTTCAGTTTTAGCTGGCTTAATATCAAAGGCAGGGTATTGGCTTGGAGACAACACCAAGAAAGTCGCCTACGATACTTTCGAAAACAGCAGACTTGTTGATCTCAACAACGATATCTTAAAAGCCTCTGATTTCCATTGGAGGGATATTGGTGAGATCCCTCCGCCATCGATTAGCAATATTAGCGCATGCATCGAGAATCTTGAACTTAGCCCATTTAAACAATTTATCGATCAATGCAACCGTCATCGACCTTGGCTCTGGAAAGATCCCAGGCTTTCTTATACGATATACTTCTGGGAAAAATTTGTTGATCTTGATAATACAAAATTCATTTTGATGTTGCGCGACCTTAAACAGACTTGGACAGGCACAATTCTCAGGGGAAAGGAACCAATTTCCTATAAGGATGTCGCCACTATTCAAAATAATGCGAAAAATGCTGCCATAAATTTTTTCGAAATGAATCATCTTGAGTATTTGCCCCTCAACTTTGAAGAGCTCATATTAGCGCCCGATGCAGTTATCAAAAAAATCAACAACTATCTCGATGCCAATTTAAACCTGGATGATTTTATTTCCATCTATAAGGGGCCCCTGTTTAAAAAAAGGTGGAATCTCATGCATTTCTATAAGGCCCACTTCAAGTTTTTCGTTCTTAAATACATTTTTAAGGACGCCATCACCTATCCCCGTTCAAAATCGTTGAAATAATACTGCTATGCAAAATCACAAATGGGTATTTATCACCGGTCTGCATCGCAGCGGCACTTCTATTCTTTATCGCTGCATTTTGGAACATCCTCAAATTTCCGGCTTTCGAAATACTAATAGCCCTGAAGATGAGGGTCAGCATTTGCAGTCCGTATTTCCAACGGCATGGGAGTTGGGAGGGCCTGGATATTTTGGCTTTAATCCAAAGTCTCATCTTACAGAAACATCGGATTTGATAACCGATAGCAACATCGCAAAATTAATCGATGAATGGTCCCCTTTCCTCGATACGAGCCGCCCTTATCTACTGGAAAAATCACCGCCAACTCTTGTCCGGACACGTTTTTTCCAGAAAGTTTTTCCCAACTCTTACTTTATATCCATTACACGCCACCCGGTCGTAACGGCATTGGCAACCAAAAAAATGGCGAAGAAGCGACGCACTCTTTCGACCTTAATCGCCCACTGGTTTCATTGCCATGACTTGTTTCACTCGGATGCAAAATACCTCAAGAAGGCCTGCGAAATACATTACGAGGATTTTGTCAAAGAACCTAATCGCACCCTCTTAAAAATATTTGATTTTCTTGATCTTCAACCCATCGATACTAGCTTGGAAATTAAAACCGGCATTAATGACAAATATTTAAACCTTTGGAAAACTCTATCGCAGCACCTATTTTTTAGATACTATATTGCAAGATTGCGCCGCAGGTTCGCCAATAAATGTTCGGAATATAATTATAAAATGCCTTAATTTTACGAGGATTTTACATTTTTTATTTTCTTCTATGATAGCTACGCAAACAACAAAAGAGAAACACCCGCTTATATTCTATGCACTCTTGTGCCTTGTTTTCATGGACTATATCAAAATTCATTATTTTTTCCCACCTCTGGGAGCATTGCATCTCCCGATGCTCTTCGGGTTAGTGTTAATAACCCATACAGTTTACCAATGTTTTACTCGGCAAAACAATATTTTCCCACTGGATAGGATGTCAAAATTACAGGTGGCATTTTTCATTGCGATGTGCTTTTCCACATTATTCGCTTATAGACAATTCACATCCTACAATACATTAAAGGATCATTTTCAGATTTTTCTTTTATATTTTTTTATAATAAACATAGTCGACTCTATGGCCAAATTCCTCAAGTTTGTTTGGACTTGGATCTTATCCATTCTTGTCGCTGCCCTCGTAGGGTTTTCCTATTTTTTGAGTGGGAAAAACATTGATAATATTGAGGTTGGAGGGTCTTTGAGTGGCGGCGATGACTTTGCTGCAGCCCTCAACTTTGTTCTCCCCTTCGCATTTTTTATCTTTTTTATTGAAAAGGGCTGGAAAAAGTACTTTGCTCTCTTTATATTTTGTTTTTTCTCTGTCCTTGTGATTTTAGTTGGTTCGCGAGGCGGATTTTTAGGTTTAGGTGCAGTCATATTTTTTATTTTGTTAAAATCCCCATCAAAAAAACTATCCGTTTCGTTGGCGACCTTTGGCATTCTTTCTCTTATATTTTTTGCTCCGCCAAAATTCTTTTCTGAAGTTAAATCCATCACGAACACAAAGGAATCTACGGCTCATCACCGGTTGACCATGTGGAAGGACGGAATGGAAATATTCGCAGACAATCCTATTTTTGGTATCGGTCTGATGAACTTTCCTTCCTACTACGGCCATAATTACATGCCCAGCAGGCGCTCGACATTCAGCCAAGCCCGTTGGAAAGTTGCACACAGCGATCCTGTAACTGTGCTGTGCGAACTTGGCATACCAGGTATAATCATTTATTTGTTGATTATATATAATATCTTAAAAATAAACATACTTTTCCAAAAGAAATCTAAAACATCTTCTGGTAATTCAGCATTTGGTACTCTTGCAAATGGCATTTTTACAGGGTTTATGGGATATTTAATCTGTTCTATGTTTTTGACCCTGATATATTATCCTCATTTATATATCTTTTCAGCTTTATCTTCAGTCTTATGGCGTATTTATTCAACTAATACGCAATCTGTTTTGGAATCTATCAAAAAAGAATCGTTTCCTGTCGCAATCAATTAATTTTTTCCACTTCACTTATTGTTGACTACTAATGAACTTTCTATATTAATACTTTGAATCTATTCTCAAAAATTAAATCTCTCGCAAGACAAAGTGTTGTCTATGGCTTTGGTACCATCATTACCAAAGGCATGGGATTTCTGCTTATTCCTCTTTACACACACTATCTTTCACCTAAAGATTACGGCATTTTAGAAATGCTAGATCTAACCGGAAATATTTTATCCTTTTTTGTAGCTATGGGGATCACCAATTCGATTTTGCGGTTCTATGGATACTACAACACTAATGAAGATAAAGAAGAAGTAATTAATACAGCACTTATCTTTGCAATCCTATCGGGTGGGTGTTTGGTGGGACTTCTTTGTCTTTTCTCGGATTACTTTTCTCGCTTGTTGTTTGACAACAATGATTATTCCTTTTTCTTTGTTTTGGTATTTATCAATATATATCTGTCCCAGGTGCACACACATTGCAAGACCACCTATAGAGTTAAAAACCAGGCCGTCAGTTTCACAGTCATTTCGATCGTGACAACCATTATGGCACTTTCCTTGAACATCCTATTTATCGCCTATTATGGCCTTGGTATTAAAGGGCTGTATTATGCGTCATTGATTACATTCTCTATTACTACATTTTTGTTGCTGATACGGCAATTTTATTCAACTCCCAAAATTTCGTTTTCATTCCTTAAGCTCGTGGAAATGCTCAAATACGGGGTCTATTTCATACCCACGCTACTCATTGCCTTTATCATCAATTTTTCCGATCGATACTTTTTGCGATATTTTACGGATCTTGAGACTGTCGGCCTTTATTCTTTGGGTTATAAACTCGGCATGATCATTTTTTTCTTGATGGGTCAATCCTTTCAGCAAGCTTGGGGGGCTTATGCCTTTCAATACGAGAACGATGAAGAAGCGCCTATCTTATACGGTCGCATTTTCACTATTTTTTTGCTTATTTCTACCTACATTGCTTTCTCTATGGCGTTACTCAGTAAAGAAATCGTCGTTGTTATTGCTGATCCTCGCTACCTTGACGCCTATAAAGTCATTCCTCTGATCGCTTTTGCCGCAGTTTGTTATGCATCTGACAATATCACCAAAATCGGAATTCTTATTACAAAGAAAACGGTCATTTTGCCTTTAATTAATCTTTCAATAGCGGCTCTTAATATTCTTTTAAATATTTTGCTTATCCCCAAATATGGCATGATAGGAGCGGCTGTTGCCACGGCTTTCTCCTTTCTGCTGCTTCCAATCATATCTCTTACGATATCTAATAGATTTTATAAAATTGATTGGGAATACATAAGAATTTTGAAATTAATTTTTATTTCATTAATGTTATACGCATCCGTCCCTCTTATTGAGCGATTAGATTGGCATTATGCGTTACCTGTAAAAATTCTTATTATCATTATTATTTTTCCTTTATCTCTCTATATTTCTCAATTTATTACAAAAGATGATATTTCCTTTATCAAATCCAACTTCAAACTATCTAAGGCTTGACATTTCTGATATTTTTTATCCGAATTCTTTTATGTATGACCACCTTCAAATCCACAATTGGGCAAATTTACGGAAATTAATATGGAACGTAATAAAAAATTAGATATCGCTTTAATCGGCGCCGGCAAAATGGGCCAGCATCACCTTTCCGCTATTGCAAATAGCAGATGCGGCCGATTGATCGCCATAGCAGATCCCCTTATTGACAAATTAGATACGACGAAAATTAGCTCTGCTGTTCATTTGTTCCAGGATCCCAAAGACCTTTTTCGCAAATTGTCACCAGACGTTGTCCATATAACAACACCTCCAAATACCCATACAGATCTCGCTTTGCTCTCTTTAGGAAATGGAGCGCATATTTATGTAGAAAAACCTTTTTGCCTTAAGACGGACGATGCTGAGAAAATATTTAGTCTTTCTGAAAAGAATAATCTTAAAGTTTGTGCCGGGCATCAGCTTCTCAAAGAAGCCGCGATTCAAAAAATCCATGGTCTTCTACCGACAATTGGATCAATATACCATGTTGAAAGCTATTTTTCCTTTCGCCAAGTTCGCCGCAACATTTCTCCTTCAGACCAGTTGATCGATATCCTTCCACACCCTTTATATCTGCTTTTGCATTTTATGGGATGTGATAATGATTCTCAATTCATTTCCTCAGATTTTCTAGTCGAACCCTCAGGAGAACTGCGAGCGACTTTTCGCAGAGGAAAAACCTTCGGCAATTTAGTTGTCAGTTTAAATGCCAGGCCGGTTGAATCATATATTCGCATAAAGGGTTCCAACGGTACCATATGGGCGGATTTTATTTTGGGATCTTATAATTATATTCCTGGACCCGGCGTCTCTGCTCCATCAATCATAATCAAACCGTTTCAAGAGGCTACTCAGCTGATTTCAAGCACTACTAAAGGCGTATTTAATCTGCTAACACATTCACGAAGCAGCTATCCCGGGCTTCAAAAGCTTGCTGATTCGTTCTACAAAAGTATTCTTTTTAATTTACCGGTGCCTACATCGCCACAATCAATTATGAATACTGTTGGGATCATTGAACTGGCTAACAAATCACTCTCAACTGCGGCTAGTGAATTGGAAACCACACATAAAAAGATCTATGAAAAACAAGCATCTGGAATAAAGTACCCTGACAAAAAGGGCAAATGCATTCTTGTTACAGGAGGAACCGGATTTCTTGGACGCAGATTGGTCAACTTGTTGCTTCAACGAGGGGACTATGTTTTGTGCCCCTGCCGTCAGCTACCACCATATGACAAGCGTCTCCCTGGCGTAGAATATTTTGAGCACGATCTATCGAATCCCCTTACTTTGAATAATGAAAAAAAGATTGATCTAATAATTCACTGCGCAGCAGAGACCAGCGGGGGATTCGAGGATCACAAAGAGAACTCTATACAAGCGACCGAGAACTTGCTTCAATTTGCCCTTGATCAAAATATTGAGAGGTTTGTTTTTGTCAGTAGTGTTGCGGTGCTAAAACAGGGGCGAAAATCAGATACTGTTTTTTGTGAGAATTCTCCTGTCGATTTCGGCAATTTATCTCGTGGTCCTTATGTCTGGGGAAAGGCAGAATCAGAGAAGCGTGTTTTAGCTTTTAATAAAGACACCCGATTGAATGCAAAAATCGTTCGTCTTGCTCCTTTAGTGGATTTCCATAATTTTACCCCTCCTGGTCGCTTAGGACGTGAGATCGGTCCTTTTTTCATCGCAGTCGGTCCAAAAAACGATTCATTATCCTTGTGTGATGTATCTACTGCGGCTTCCGTTTTGGCGTTTTACGAATACGCCTATGAAAAGTTACCATCAGTATTGAATTTAGTCGAACCAAAAACCCCAACCCGAAAACAGCTTTTACAAAAAGTTGCTTCCGAAAAGCCCTACCTCAAAACGCTTTGGTTACCGTCTATTTTTTTAAAAGTGACTTCACCGTTTCTAGTGGCTTTACAAAAGATTTTACTAAAATCCAAAATTCCTGTTAACATTCACTCGGCATTTGCGAGTGTTAAATATGATACCACTTTATCTTCTTCGATAATTAATAAATTTGTTCCTCAATCCTTATCCTCGAATTGACTATAACGAGATAATTATGACTATTATTATTGCAATCCTGTTTATTTTCATAAATGCCGTCTTAACTTTTTTTACTGTATATCATTTTTCCTTTTTTCTTCTCTATTTGGTATATTCTTCTTTTTTTTCTTCACGAAAAGTCGATCCTATATTTCATTACCATCATCGTTTTTGTATTATTGTTCCTGCTCACAATGAAGCTAAGATTATAAACCGATTAATTGACAGCCTTGATTTACTTCAATATCCTAAAAATAAATACGAAGTATTAATTATTGCTGACAATTGTACGGACGACACAGCTCAAATTGCAATAGATAGAGGAATCAATTGCTTGATAAGAAATGATTTAACAAGGATAGGCAAGCCCTATGCTCTAAATTGGGCCTTAAAGCAACTTCGGATAGGCGATTTTGATGCCTTCACCATAATCGATGCCGATACAGCTATCCACCCTGATTATCTCAGTCATATGGACCTCAAACTACTAAAGGGCGACCATGCCATACAGGGATATTTTGATATTATGAATCCTGGCGACACCTGGTTTACCCATTTGATGGTTATTCCTGGTGTTTTAAAGTTTCACACTCGCTACTTTATTAAAGACAAAATTGGGCTTTCCTGCCCCTTGATGGGGAACGGTATGACTTTTTCTCGTTCTGTGATTGAAGGTTTTGGCTGGAATGCGTTTTCAATTACCGAAAACTGGGAATACTACGTGCAACTGCTTTTAAAAGGATATAATGTAGGCTTTTCGAGCGATGCAAAAATTTTTTCACATGCAGTTTCTAAACTTTCTCACGGAGAAACTCAAAGAAAACGTTGGATTAGAGGCCGATTAGGTGTCTTTAAAAATTATTTGGTACCCATACTTTTCGAAGCAAAGAAAAATAGATCTTTGATTCTTTACGATGCCCTATTCGAGCTCGCCTCTTTATCTTATTCTATGCTTTTTAGTTTTACCATACTCACTTTTATCATAGCATTTATTTTACATAACTATATTATTATTCCTGCCGCAATTTATTTTTGGTGCACGGCGGTTCTGTTATTGCAACTAATATTTTTCTTCTCAGGCTTATTTATTTCTAAATCTCCCTTAAAAGTATGGTTAAAGCTTCCCTATCTTCCGGTATTTCTTTTATGGAAAGTTTATATATCAGTTAAAAGCTTATTTAATTTTAAAAAGTTGACATGGGAAAAGACCGACAGGAAATCTGTTACATAATTATTAAACTTGATGCGTATTCATTGTAAAAAATATGACCATAAATTTTCAAAGTATTTCCCCTACAAAATAAAGTGAATATTAACCAAAAGCCATTAGTTAGTATTGTTATACCTACGTTTAATTGTCAAAAATTTCTCTGTGAAGCTATCGATAGTGCTTTGAATCAAAGTTACTCTAACATTGAAATTTTGGTAATTGATGATGGCTCTACCGATAATACATCCGAGGTTATAAAAAAATTTGGGCGTAAAATTCGATATATAAAAAAGGATCACGGTGGATTGGCCTCAGCGAGAAACGAAGGGATGTCTTTAGCTAGGGGTGAATTTATTGCGTGGTTAGATTCTGATGATATTTGCCACCCATATCGGATTATTACACAATTGAAATATCTACTCAATAACCCCTTAATAGGACTAGTATCTAGTAGTTTTTCTGCATTTAATTCAAAGGGAGAGATATCGCCCTCATACATTAATGAATATTACAGCACCCTAAAACACTACTCAGGTTTTGATTCTATTTACTCAAAAAGCGAATTAATCACCTGTAATGTTTCAGATACAAATACTGGTATAGAAAAAATCAAAATACTGGTTTTCAGTGGAGAAATCTATGATAAGCTCATTTGGGGGAACTTTATACATCCTCCAACCATAATGATCAGACGTGAAGCTTATCTCAAAGCTGGCTTTTTGGATGAAGGTATTCCAACGTCTGAGGATTGGGAATATTTTTTATCGATCGCAAACAATTCCCCCGTAGCTTTCATAGATTTTCCACTCTTAAAATATAGGATTTCAAAAAATCAGATGTCCTTACTTCACGACAATTTAATTGCTACAGCCATTCTTATTGTTGTATATAAAAATATTGTTCGAAATCCTCACTTTTACCTATCAAGAAAAAAGCAATTCAAAAAGATGCTTTCAAATTACCACTCTAAGGCTGCTTATGTTTTATCTGATCGGCACCCAAAACACTCCATAGAACACTTGCTTAAAAGTTTGAAATATGATTACCGAAATACAACTATCTTAAAAACTATTGTTAAGATCTTGCTACCCTACTGTTTCATCCAAATTTTGCGCGAAATGCGCAAAAATTAAAAATAGGTACCACGCCCATAAGATGTATTCCCCTGAAAAAGTTTAAACGGGGTTTAACCGCGTTAGAGAACCGCTAAAATATTCATAATACTCAATATAATTAATATGTTTTTGTGTATAAAACGATGAAAAATGTTACTGCGAAGCTAAGGATACTTTTCTTATGCTTCTTGTTTTTTTCGTGCCATGATTTTCCCATCAAATCTGAACCTATAAGAACAACCTCCTTCATTTATACTGAAAATTTTAATAATCTTCATAATTGTATTGATGAGTACTGGGGGGATCCTTTAATCCCTGGAGATCAGTGCAACTCATTTATGATATGCGACTATTGCAAAAAAAGTTGGGGGCCCATTAGAATACAAAATGCAATTCGAAGAGGAAAAACCGGGTATTCTATAGAGATACCTTTGAATGCAAACCATGCTGGGTATCCTGGCAGCACACCTTATATAGATTTCAATTTTGGCGCTAATCTAAATCAATTTTGGTTTCGTTTTTATATTTATCTGTCCAATAATTTCTTTGATTCCTCTTCTAACTGCACCCACTTAACTTTTACTGGAACGCATACCGCGGGCGGTACAGTGGGTATCGATTTTAGAAATCGATGGAGTCTCACGCAATATCCCGCAGGAGCCAACTTTGTTGGTGGTAGGTGGATTGGATTACATGGTAGTTCTTATGGAGGAAGAGAATTATTTCTCTCTAAATGGGATTGGCATCTTGATGAACACTTAGGAGAATGGATATGTATTGAAATCCATTCCAATTTAAAAAATCAATTTGTTCAACTTTGGATAAATGGAGAATTACATGTTAGTAGCGATCAATTTGTTTTTAGCAAACCTCAGATTTTTTTTGCAATAGGCCACTACAACTGTGACCGAGGCGGTACGGATCCATCAAAAACCAGGTATTTGTATATTGATGACGTTGCTCTTTCACAGACCGGTTACATAGGCCCTTTAGATCAAGCATCACCTTGAATTTACACCGAAATTACTGCGCTCCCATTATCTAAGTTTAACTATTTTGTTTCGCGACTTAGATCTAACCATCGGTATCCCGCCACGATCAAAGTTTACGAAGAATCTCATTCTGGTGATATCATATTATACACCCATCACAAGTTTCCGGTTAAAAACTGTATAAATTCAGCTGGATATAATGATTTTATGCGCAGATGCGGTGAGACCTTTTAAAAACAGTTCGAGACCTTTGAAAAACAGATCTCATCTCCGATTTTATGCTTCCGGGAAAATTTTTCAGAAAATTTTAGATAGATCGTCGAAAAAATGGCAGTAATTGATCGATTGTGCCGACTAATTTCTCATTATGAGCCTGGCGGAGCCCATGATCGCCTTGGTTCCCGAGGCCGGAAAATCTTATCCGGCCTCTCACTTGGCTTTTATACCATCGCTTTTGGAGAGATTTTCATCCCCTTGAACACATTGAAGGCGGCTTGCCTAAACCAAGCATCCAGGTTGTTTTTCATGATCGTTGTAAACCGTGCTCGCTTGGCTTTGTCATGAAGATGACTGATCCCGAAATACTGTTCAACGATGTAGCGTACCTTGGAAATCTTTTTATTTCGTTCGATTTCTCGATCAGTCAGTTTGGCGGTTGTCGAGTCTTTTCTCATGATGCCGTCAGCTATTTTGTTGTCTGAGAGGAAGTTACGGTTGGGCAGACCGGCGTAGCCCTTGTCGGCATAGACGATTTTGATTGGTTTGTTGGTATGGCGGCTGAAGATCGTGCAATATTGGAGGAAATTGGTGTCATGGACCGAGGCCGGGCTGTGAATGGTGGCCAGGATTAAGCCGTGCTTGGCATCCACCGCCGTATGCTCCTTGATCCCGAAGTGCGGCACCTCGTTTTTAATCGTCCAGTCGCTTTCCAGATCACGCGAGAACTTCAGCGGTTTGCCATTCTTATCTTTTTTACCTTCCTCGGTATCGCGGTGCGCGCGTTTCTTCTTCAATTCATCGTTGCTAAGCGGGCGACTGGCCGATTCCACCAGGCGGGCGTCCACGGCAACACCCTCGTTGATGGAAAGCCCCTTGGCTTCAAACTGGCGCAGGATCTCGGAATTGATTTGTTCCATGGCGGCCTTGCTCAACCGACTGCGGAAGCGTGAGAAGGTGGAGTGGTCAGGGGAAGGTTTACTGAAGGACAGGCCCAGGAATTTCTTGAAGGACAGCCTGTCGTTTTACCCTGTTAAATTGCTTCAGATATGATGTACTACACTTGCGTCCTCCAGAGCCTAAGTGATCATAAATTCTACATTGGCTTTACTCAGAATCTTAAGCAACGATTTGAGCAGCACGAAAAAGGACTCGTTCAATCCACCAAACATCGTCGACCGTTAAAGCTCGTTTATTACGAAGCCTGCCTTGACAGAGCTGATGCTACTCACCGTGAAAAATATTTCAAAACCTATCATGGCAAGATGTATCTTGGCAAAAGGCTCAAATCGTATTTAACAGGGTGAATTTGGTTTTCCAGCTCAGGATCGGAGGGAATATTTACCCCGTTGAATTCAACGACCATTCAACTGGGGCGAAACCATTTTTGCAGCAGCAGGCATTTAAACAGGACGATGGGTGGATAGGCTTTGGCGCCTTCCTGGCTGGTGCTTTACCCTGTTAAATGCATTTTTCACAACAACTGTGCAGATTGCAGAGCAACTTCTCAATAAAATGGTGCAGCAAACCGCAGTTCCAGATATTTAACAGGGCAGGCGGTATAATGCTGCATCAAAACGGCTTCGACACGGGACCAGTTAATGGAGGCCGAGATCTTTTCCATCAATTTGACACTGCGGTTGGCTTCCAGGGAACTCGAGAGAGCGAAATCGGCGAAATCCAGGCTGCGGCCCATCTTTTTGAATCCCATGCAATCCTCCGATGTGATTGATTATATGGGGCAAAACTAGCAGACTGGTCAGAAAATATCAATAGAAATCAGATAGTTTGGTTGTAATTTGGACGTTTTTTTGGACTTTGTCGGCTATAGCGAGTGAAGATGCTCAAAACCAAATCTGAGTTGTGCAAAGGTCTCAGTTCACATATCCAAATTTTATACTTATAGGAAAATTTTGAGAAAATTTCAGTGAGCGCGGCAAAAATTTGACGGTAACTGATCGATCGAAAGCCAGGCTGCGGCTCACCTTGTAGAATACTATGCACTCCTACGAAATGGTTGATGGCATCAGACAAAACCATCGGGATATTTCATATATTTATATACATTTCAGTTTGTTTGTACATATTTTGGACGATAGACAAGCGCTACTCAACCAATTCGGCAGATGTAGGCAGAATACCAAATTCTTGTTCTGCAAAGGCATCTGAACGTTTTTGTATACATATAAGTGCTCGTAAAGAATAAATAATTTTTTTGAAGGGCTGTCAGCGCCACCAATGCAATAAGGTACTTTTATTCCTGGAATTTTAAACAAAACAATAGTTTTTTAATATATTTCTGAAGGTTATTATGAGCGCAACGATCATTTCAACAGAAATAAATCTATCAGAATGTTCAGGGGCGAATTTTAGGCATTTATTTTGCATTCCTCATCCGAAGCACAACAGAAATTATTCTCGGAGGATGGCTATGCAATTTAAAAAGCTAACATTTTGTTTTTACAACCTTATTCTGGCGTCGCTTTTTTTCGTTACTTTGCAATTAAATGCGCACGCTTCTGTTCTATTTAGTGATGGATTCGAGTTCGGACAAGCAGCACCTAATCTATCTGCCCTCGAATATATTCCTGAATTTCGCGCAAAGTGGAATGGGGATAACGAAGAAGGCGACGGCACGCTCGCAAGTTCATCGGCGAGAGTTCACACAGGAAATTTCTCTGGTTTTGTTAACACGGGACCAGGCGCATCTACACACTTTGAGGCTAATTACAATTATGGCAGCAATTTCTATGTCGAAATGTGGATTTATCCATTAAGCAATAGTACTTTGGGTAGCAACAATAAACTTATATATGCTTATACAAGTGCGACCGGACCATCAGTATGGTGTTTAAAGGTTACAAAAAACAGGGTAGCGACTGGATCGTGCGCATATAGTTGGGAAACCCAAAATGATGGATGGGCCATACATTATGTTGGTCCAGGAGCAGCTACACCAGAAACCGGGCTTAATAATCTTCTACAAAAATATCTTCATGAAGACCGCTGGAACAGAATTGTATTTCATATCAACCAGGCATCATCATCTCGAACTGATTTAGAATTATGGATTGATAACGGAGATGGCAATGGTTTAGAAAAAACTGGGGAGGTTTCGGTTACGTCACCTGGGTGCGTTGCCCAAAGTGGAGGGGTTTTTTCTACAGGCAGGTTAAAATATGGTTTAATGTCTAGTACTTTAATGGAATACCACTTTGATGACATTAGAGTTGTAAACTCATCTTCAGATATTGACTGGTCTTCAGCCAGCGTTCCTGACGAAAATCCAGAACCATCTGATCCTGTTATTGCCACTGCAAATCTAAACTCCGCGACGGTAGGCTCCTCTTATAGTTCCTTATTAGAAGCATCTAATGGTTCACCTCCCTACAGCTGGGATATTGTTTCTGGAATTTTGCCAGATGGCATTAATATAGATACTTCCTCCGGCTTGTTAAGTGGCACTCCATCCAACACCGGCAGCTTCACATTTACAGTAAGAGTCACAGATACAAACTACCTTAATGCACAAAGAGAATTTGTGATAAATGTGGAACCTCAAAGCAACGCTAGTCTTATATTTGAAGATAATTTTGAGACGGATAAGCTGAACGAATGGATAAATCCCTGGGGAGAGATCGGCTCAAGCGATTCGCAATACGGCCTAATTACCCAAAATGATAGCATAGAGGGTAATTATAGCTTTCAGGAAACAATTCCAAGCGGATCCCGTGTCGGTGGTACTTTAGCCTACACTTTTCCGAGTAATGAACAAAGAAAAATTTACACCGGATTTTATTACAAATGTTCTGATCCCTGGGACCCAACGACTGCCAACAAACTAAGCATAGTAATCGCTGGAGAAGCAGACTCTCCCACACAGGCAGACTTGCAAGTCATTTTACAAATCGCTGAATATGCTGGAAGCCGACTTGGTCAGTTTATGGTATGCTATAGTAATTTTATAGACAATACTACTAATTACTACAATCTTCACCAAAATGTTGGCACTCCAATTATCCGAGAAACCAACCGTTGGTATAAAATCGAACTGATAGCCGACGCTGGAACTCCTGGCAATTCGGATGGCAGTATTAAACTATATATCGATGATGAACTAAAATGTGATTATGAAAACATTAACCTTCTTCCCCTAACTAATTACGCTAATGACCCGCTATTTAACTGGTTTATACTAACAAATTACGCATTATCAACGGATATAAATAGAACCTCTTGGTACGATGATATTGTTTTAGCGACAGACCGGATAGCGGCTGATGATTCAGGGTCATCGACTATAGCAATTCCTGGTATCCCTCCTGGATTAACAGTAACAGCAAATTAGTAACTACCAGAATTTAAAGCCTATTGAATATAATTACTTTTTTACGATATTTAAAACTATTTCCTTAAAAAGATACGGAACTATGATCAATAAAAAGGCTGATTACTGCTTCACTGAGCAAAGCGTTAGTGAACGAATGCTGCGATTGTGAGTCCAACGCAGCTGTTTTCCCCGGCAACGTGAGAGTAAGGATACCAGCATGTTTAAAACCGGCAAGGCGACCATGATCACTTTCTTAACTCCTTTGCGGGTAACATGCTCTTTAGGTTCACGCTGGTCCCAACGAAAACCAAATTCGTTCAGATAACGGCTCAGGTGATCCTTGCTCAGATAGTGAAAAACGCCTTGCTTGGCTCTTTCTAAAATGGCCCCGAAGGATTCGGCCGTGTTGTTGTGAACATCACCTCGGGCATATTCCCCACGGCTGTGATTGACGTGGCTATGGCCCTGGTAAGATCGCGCGATATGGCCATAGGCGTGATTCTCGTCGGTCATCAAATAAGCCTCGGTGCTCACAAAGGCGTTTACCACGGGTTTGAGTACGCTGATACGCTCACTGTCCACAGGGGCGGATCGAACCGATCCGCAACGCTCAACGGCGATCAGCACTCACTGCTTTGAAGTGCCCCGACCACGTTTGTGGGTTTTACCGTCATGGGGGCGGGGTTTGCCGCCCAAGTATTTTTCATCAAGCTCGACGATGCCGTTTAGCTGGCCTAAAGGTGCCATCATTTCCCGGATGGCATGACCCATTTTCCAGGCTGCCGGCTGAGAGATGCCAAGCCACCGGCCCAATACAACGGAAGAGACGCCTTTACTGGAATTGATGATGTAATACATTCCCTGAAGCCACTTCCAAAAGGGAAGTTTGGTGCTGTGCATCGGGGTCTTGGTGGTAACCCGGAACTGCTTTTTGCAGTGTGCACACTCATAGGTGCCCGGGCGCGATGTTTTTCCCCGCAACAGGTATGATTTTTCAAAACCACAGTGGGGGCAAACGCGGCCATCGGCCCAGATGACGGATTCGAAAAAAGTGAGGCATGCGGCTTCATCAGCAAAATGTTCTCGTAACTGATCCAGTGTCATGATGTCTCCTCCTTTGGTTGATGATTGAGGAGACTCTATCAGCTACCTGTGACAGATACGGTCACGAACCTGTTTTTTGATCATAGAACCGAAAAGATATTTAGAAAGTACCTCTACATAAAGCAGGTCAGTCCATCCTCTTGAGCTGACCTGCTTTTTTGATATATTTGCGTCAAGAGTCTTTCGCACTTTTGATTGCGGTGGCGATATGGTTAGGCCGCAACTTCTTTTTTCTGAGTTCTTTGAGAAGATCCATATTTAGATAATGACGTGTTCCCCAGCGCGTACTGCCAATGTGCCGGAGCCGATCCGCTACCTGCATGAGGGCGGAGTTGCCATCCAAGCGTACTAATCGCCAGATGAATACTACCCTTGTAAAAGGCGCACAAGTATTTCTCAGCCAATACAGAATAGAAAACTTCTGAATGCCGGGTGTGCAAAGTAGTCCTTAGTATGTATTATGAATCCCATTTATTACAGCCGATTTTTTGTTAAACGCCTATTCGCTTATACTTTTTTTGCCAGCGGTAAATGGGCGCGAATGGTCGATAAATTGGCTGACAACCATTTTTTGATCCTCACCTACCACCGTGTGTTACCGAAGAGCATCGCATCGAAAGAAACAGAACCCGGAATGTTCGTCACGCCTGGAACATTCGAACAGCATTTGAACTTCTTGAAAATGCACTTTGATGTCCTACCGCTTAGCAAATTGAAGGAAAAATCATTTTACGAAAGCGAAAGTAATCGAACAAAGCCTGCCTGCTTTATCACTTTTGATGATGGGTGGTACGACTTATACCAATTTGCCTTCCCCATTATCACAAAATGCGATGTGCCAGCCACAGCCTTTCTACCCACTGGATATATAGGATCACACCGCTATTTCTGGAGTGATATCATCTATAGGGCCATTGCCGGCTCCCCCAGGAATTTCCAAGAACCACGGATATCCAACAACTCCGCGGTAAATGACCTCATTGCGATCCCTCAGGATAACCCGGAGCGTATTGCTGAAGCCATTGCCAAGCTCAAGAACCTACCTGTCAATGAAATTGATGAAATCATCGCAGAACTGTCGAAGACTGTTCCGATAGCCAAGCGCGCACCCAATCGTCAGTTCGTCAGCCTTTCCGAAATAGAGATAATGAAGCGATCAGGCTTGGTTGCATTTGGGTCCCATACGGTAAACCATCGTATTTTAACAACATTAAAGAAGTCTGAAATTTATCGCGAACTCAACGATTCCTATTGCTTTTTGAATGAAAACAAAATTATCGAACAAAACGATTTTATTCCGTTTTGCTATCCAAATGGCAACCATGACACCAATATCAAACAAGCGGTAATGACGGCAGGATATAGCGCTGCGCTTACGACACTAAGCGGCTGGAATTCATTGGAGTCAGACCTGTATGCCTTGCGGCGCATTTCCCTGCATGAAGATATGGCTCAATCCATACCGCTCTTTGTTTATAAAATCCTGTATGGAATCGTTGCTGCATGACACGCTAATGTTATAAGATTCCAACGGGTAGATTCGACGATGAAGAAAAATATCGCATATCATATCATTTCCGGAGCTTTATATGCCGGCGCCGAGGTTATGGTATACAACCTTTTGCAGGCCATGCATCGCGACTCAACCGTTGATGTTCAAGCCGTTTTGTTCAATAAGGGATTGCTTTTCGATAAACTTTACGCATCGGGGATCCCTGTCAGGGTTCTAGATGAAAGACGCTTGAATGTACCCCAGTTGTCAGCTGCCCTGCGAACAATATTGGCATCGGAGCGACCTGATATCGTCCACTGCCACGGCTTTAAAGAAAATATATTGTCATATCTAAGCTCCTTGGCGCTTCGTATTCGCCCCCGCTTGGTAGCCACCCTGCATGGATTGCCCGAAAAAGTTAATTTTGCTAACAATCGTAAATACGCCATTACTATGATGGTAAATTATTTTCTTATGAGGAGATATTTTAGCGGAATCATCTCCGTATCCTTCGATATCGCTCAAAAATTAGAAGCTCAATATCGCTTTTCGAATTTTAAAATTTGCGTAATCCATAACGGAATACGTATTTCATCAAACGGACTCTCCGAACCTAAGACGACCTTTGTAATTGGGTCCGCAGGCAGACTGGTTGCTGTAAAAAACTACATTTTGCTCATTGATATTGCCAATATCGTTTGCCGGGCAGAACCGGAAATCCAATTTGTTGTCGCCGGGGAGGGGCCAGAACAAGTAGACCTCCAGAAGCGAATCGACCGTCTGGGCCTGCAAGACAATGTGCGGCTCGTTGGATTTACGAATGACATGCCAGGATTTTACCGGGGTCTGAGCGTCTACATCAACACATCCCTGCACGAGGGAATTCCCATGACAATCCTCGAGGCGATGGCTTGCGGCCTGCCTGTCGTAGCGCCTAAGGTGGGTGGCATAAGAGAAATCATAACTTCTGACCAGCAGGGATTCCTCATCGAAAATCATTCAGCACCTGAGTTTGCCGAAAAATGCCTTGCTCTCTATCACAGCCAAAAGCTTTGGGGGCGCGTATCCAAAGCAGCCCAGCAACGAATCGTAGACCATTTCCATATTAACAGCACTTCGAAGCAATATGCCCACCTATATGAATCCATTTTAACCGACCATTAATAGATAGTTTTCGGTATATAGGCCCAGACACAAAAAAACACGTTGGGCAATATGTTACCAGCAGTTTGACAGTACGATCGTAGCCGATGCTCTTTTACCCTAATACCACAAAGGTCCGCATGGCGATCCACGGTTTCAATGGCCTCTCAAAGGGCTGATACTTGGGGCGGATCCTGTGGCCGTGGATACCGTTTCACCCAAAATCATCAATTGGCGAAGAGCAACAGCTAATCTTCCTGCCGTAAATGCCCCTTATCTCGAGTTGAACCATCATGAGGGGCTATCGAATTTATTATCGGAGATCGATGTTTATGAAGAATCACTTTGATTTTATTGCGCTTTTAGACACGTTATTGGGTATACAGTCTCAAATAATGTATGTTTTAATTTTGTTGGCTTTAATTTGCCTGTCCAATTTCTTACCTTCCAATGTGGTTGCAGGGGGTCTAAGCTGCGATTCGGGTTCATTGACCACAAAGGATATGATGCCTGAAAATTCTATGGGGTATGAGCGACCGACATCGCCTGAATTCTTCGAAACCAAAGATCTTTATGACTACCTCAATGGAGGCGCCGATCGCTTTCGCGATAATGGATTAGTATGCCTGATGGTGCAATACTATACCAAGGGAGCCAACACCGTCACCCTGGAAATTTACCACTTTATAACGAAGGCCCAGGCCCTCCGCTTCTATGAGGAAGAAAGTGAGTTCAATCTTATCAGCCATGCTCAGAAAGCCAATGATAGTAAGCCTCGAATGGTAATACGATTGATAGGGGATTCCGTGTTGCGGTGCTTCTCATCGGAATCAAAGGATGCGGCGTTATTCATCCCGGCATTGGTCGATGCCGCTGCGCAAAAGATCGAAGAACCTGTAAAGGAGGTGGGGTTGAGTGCGCAAATGGATCCCAAAAAGAAAAATGGCTCAATCGTAATCATTGGTGCTTCTTATGCCGAAGGATGGCCCGTATCCCAGATCAACGATAAACCAGTAGTCAACAAAGGGGGGTATGGGGAAAAGACCGCCGAAATGCTGGCAAGGTTTCAACGTGACGTAATCGATCTAAACCCTGAATCCGTAATAATCTGGGGGTTCATCAACGACATTTTCGATGCAAACCGCAGCCGTATCGACACAGTCTTGCATCAAACGCGGGCGAATCTCAGGGAAATGGTCTCAATGGCACAAGCCAGTGGGATTGAACCAATCCTTGCTACTGAAGTCACAATTAGGCCACAAAGTGGGTTGAAAGAGGCTGTTTTGGGATTCATCGGTAAATTATTAGGCAAACAAAGTTATCAAGATTATGTTAATCAGAAAGTAACGACCATAAATGACTGGATTAAAACATACGCAGTTACTAACCAAATCCGCCTGCTCGACCTACAGCCTTTACTGGCCGATGAAAATGGTGCGCGTGCAAAAAAGTATGCGGCTCCCGACGGCAGCCATATTTCCCCTGCGGGCTACAATGTTATGACGCGCTACGCAGAGCATGAGCTACAGTCGGAATAGCCCTGGAAGGTGCTGTAAAAACATTATGGGAATGGCAAATTAGACCAATAGAATAACATATCAAACAGATAAAAAAATAATCAATATGAAAACCCTAAAAAGACAGGATATAGAATCTTGTTATCAAACGGAAATTGTGCACCCCCCATTGGGAAAGCGTCGCCAGGATGCAATAACCGGTCTATTTAACAGAGCCCCTTACCCCCATTTTTATCAAACTTGGGAGTGGTATGGCGGTCTCTATTTTCCCAAATCGTTCTTTTTTGTTCTGACCTACCGGAAAAAGGCTCTCGAAGCCTATTCAATCATCCGCAGAATTTCTTACCCTGTAATAGACCGAGAAAAATACATAGTAGAAAGAGGGCCTGTTTTCTCTGATATACACGCTTTCGACACCCACCTCAGGCATTTGCTCAACCTATTGAAACCAACTGGTATTTGGCTAAAAATCAGCCCCCACATCATTGGAGGACCGGATTCCCTCAAAAATGTAATGGCGGATATCGGGTTCAAAGATGACCCCCGAGATCATCAATTCTACGCCAGCACAGTAGTCGTAGATCTAGAATCTCCAATTAGCAAAATCAAATCCCACTTCCGGCGATCACTTGTAACTCAGCTAAACAAGGCGAAACGACTAAATATAATAGCCCAAAAATGCGATAACCTAATGGATTTTCAAAGTTTTTTTAATACTTTGAATTTTTTTCGGGATAAAAAAGGACTCGAGCCAATCAGAAATGAAGGATTGCACTTTTTCTTTCAAAACATTTTTAAACAGCAGGTGAAAGGCATTGTTATGTATGCCAAGAGGAACGATAGTATGCTGGCGGGCATCGCCCTTTTCAGAAATGGGAATCGCCTCATTTACGAATGGGGTTTCTCCAGTTTCAATGATGCGCATCGAAAACTTCCACTAAGCCACATCCTTCACTGGGAAGGTATCAAATGGGCCAAACAGGAGGGCTTTTCTTTTTACGATTTTGGAGGATACTGGGCTGAACGGGGTAACAAGAACCCAATAAACCGCTTTAAAACCGGGTTTTCCAACTTGATTCAGGCTTTGCCACAGGCTCAAATATACTACTTCAGACCCAGACTATCCTATATGATGGACCGTCTATCATTAGCGAAACACAAATTTTTTCAGCGCTAAGATTATTGCTCCAATCAAATATCAGGGTGAAAAAATTAACCCAATATTGGGGCTTTAATTTCCACTTACACTGGTGATAGTATTTTATCCTTAAAATCAGTATAGCAAATAATCATTACAACGAACTGATAATACAAAATCTTTTAACATTACCCATCCAACCTCCCTTTTGGCATCTAATTTGCTTTGAAGGTAAACACACGACTTGCAGCGAATATCACCCTGCAAGAGGAATACTTGTGCGAAAAATTGAAAACTTATTAAATTACAAATACTTGCAACAAAACTTATGATTATGCACAACAGACTTGCTTTAACCAAAGGGGGGCATCGCAATATTGAGATGCCCCCCTTTTTTTATGTCCCACAGTTTAAAGCCCCTTTAAGTCGGTTAAGACCAGCTTCAATCTAATGGTGTAAATTGAGAGGCAACATTCGCCCCTAAATCGCGAGCGGTTAGTCCATGATAAACCTAAGGATGAAGTCCCACCATACGGTGTAAAGAGGAGATATCCTATGAAAAAGAGCTATGCCCTATTCATCGTTTGTTTTATTATTCTCTGCTTTGCGTCTTCTGTTAATGCCATTCTAATTGACCGTGGAGGAGGACTTCTCTATGATCCGGATTTGAATATCACATGGCTTCAAGATGCAAGTTATGCCCAAACCTCCGGTTTTTCTCCTGACGGCAGGATGAATTGGGAACAAGCCGTGGCTTGGGCAGATGAACTTGTATATTATGACCCGCTAAGGAATAACTATTTGACCGACTGGAGACTCCCCACGGCTTTCAAAAAGGACGGTTCGGAGCCGGTTTTTGGCTTCCACGGTGAGGCCGACAGCGAGATGGCCCACCTTTTTTTGGATCTGGGTCTTCCAGGTAACGGTCTGCCGTGGCCGACCGAGACCCCTCCCGCAATCAATTTAGTTGATCATTATTGGCCTTTCTGGACAAGCACCGAATATGAAGAATATCCGGCGTTTGTTGCGTGGGTTTATGATTTTTCAGAAGGTTTTCAAGGTGTCAACGACAAGGAATTTCTCAACTATGCGTGGGCTGTCCGAGACGGTGATGTGGCGGCCCCTGTTCCCGAGCCATCGACAGTGATCATGCTGGGTTGTGGCTTGTTCACTATTGCTGCCGCTGTAAAAAGACGAAAAACCTTGACAAGATAAAACAACCGCTTTCGCGACCAATTTAGAATAACCAATCGGCATCAAATATTTTGGCTTTGGGTTTCGGAACGTATTTCGAGATCCTGAAATGAACGCCCAATTCCAAGATTTATGTAACTTGATTGTAGCTATCATAATATCCCGCCAATGGTTGCCCTGATCCATCGCGCGTGCATTGCCTCTATTGTCTGTTCTTATAAATACGAAAAACAGGAAAAAAATGAAAAGGTTCTATAGTTTGCCCTCCGGCGGGCACTCAATACCACTTAAAGCGATCATCCAGGCGTTGATCGGCGCCCAATCACATCGTGTTCTTTTTGACATACTGTTCCCTGAAAAAAAGACCTATACAGTTTCCTCAGGAAGTGCAGCTTTAGCTTTAGCGTTGAAGACGCTTAAGACCACATCAAGCAAGGTTGAAGTTATTATGCCGGCTTTTACTTGTCCTTCAATCCTTGCTGCTATCGTCGATGCCGGATTAAAACCAGTCATTTGTGATCTTTCTTACCCTTATTTTTCTTATGATCTCAATGCGCTTGAGCGAAAAATCGGGTCAAATACTTTGGCCGTCATTGCAGTCCATCTTTTTGGCCTACCCGAGCAAATTCTTAAAATCAGACAGATAACTGAAAAGAACAATTGCTTTCTAATCGAAGATTCAGCCCAATTGTTAGAAGATAAATCTATAATAAAGACTTCTTGCACCGGCCATAAGAATTCAAGTAGCATAGAGATCGGAACGCAAACAGACAACCTGTGTGATCTGTCCGTTTTCAGCTTTGGCAGAGGAAAGCCGTTCAGCCTTCTGGCAGGTGGTGTTGTATGTGTGAATAACAACGAACTCATTCCGTTCATTGAAAAAACCTACCAGCGCATGCCTAAGGGCAGAAAAGCACTATCCTCAGCCGTGTATCTTGCCAAGTTGCTAGCCTATGCAATACTCTTTCATCCTCGATTTTACTGGATCCCCGAAAAATTGCCTTTCCTTCATATTGGAGAGACAATTTTTACGACCGATGTCAACTATGGTCGTATGCTGCCGTTAACGAAGCAATTGGGCATCCATATGCTTCCCATGTTGAAAAATATTGGCGATAGGCGCCGGACTCTGACAAAACTCTATGCAGACCGACTGCACCATCATCGATATCGCTTTGACTTTTTCCCAGACCCTGGTATTAGTGCCTTCCTACTTCGCTTTCCCCTGCTGTTTAAAAATAGCTCGGATCGTGACCGCAATCTTTTCTTGCTTAAGAAAAGTGGGCTTGGCGCCAGTGGCAGCTACCCCGCACCAATCAACAGGATCGCAGGCGTTTCATCCTATTTGAATTCCCAAATGTTCTTCCCCAATGCCTTGCTGATATCCCAACGTGTCCTAACCCTACCACTGCATGATTTTGTCAAAAATAGCGATGTTGATGCCTGCGCCGCGATCATCAATTCAACCGCTTGAGATCGACCATGTTGTGCTGATACTGAAATTGGTTTGGGGCAACAATTATATATGCCTCATATGCTTGTTACACATACAGTCACTGCAACGACTGAATCTCGGTTATGGGTTCGTATCATTATTGATCATCCATGAAACATTGGTTCTTCATCCTAACGTTAATAATTGGCGGGCTTCCGTTCTTTTTTATAAAGCCTGGTCATGGGCCAAGCAGCCCACTAAACCACTTGTACGGGTTTGCCCACCTTTTTTTTTTCACGCTACTGGCTTGGTGGATTTCCGAATGGATTCGTTTGCGCAAAAAGCCGTTTTGGTGCCAGGTATTGATCATAATGCTAATCCTCGCCGGCATCGGCGGGGCCATTGAACTCATACAACCGCAATTTGGCCGCGGAGCCAGCTGGCGAGATTTTGGAATCGACATATTAGGCGCGTTGCTTGGGCTTGCTTTTATAGCGCCTGCTCGTCGGCAAATACACCACCAAGTTCTCCTGTGCGCCCAGCTTTGTATCCTTGTGATCACAGCTGTTGCATTTTATGGACCGCTCACCACCCTTTGGGACATGTGGCAGGCATCGCGCAAGTTTCCGATATTAAGTGATTTTGAAACATGTTATGAAACTATAAGGTGGTCAAACGGCGAGATCGATAGGAACATTGCCCGCCAAGGTAAGTGCTCTCTTAAGGTTGTTTTGAATGAGGGTAAATATCCGGGCACAACGCTTACACGCAGCTTTGGCGATTGGCGCGGATTCACCGCTTTTGCTTTCAGTCTCTATCTGCCCGATAAAAAGCCACTCCGCATAACCGTTTCCATTCGCGATCATGAACATAACCAACGTGGTGGAGAATTTGATGACCGCTACAATCGCACGTTTACCATGAAACAAGGCTGGAATGATATTGTTATCCCTATACCCGATATTCTAAATGCGCCGGCAGCAAGAGAGCTGAATATCGGGAATCTGAGCGAGGTGGTCTTCTTTACGACCCATCTAATAAATCCGCGAATAATATATTTGGACAATATCCACCTACAAGGCTTTGAAAAATAGCCAGAACATTTCATGAAATATTCTCTACACAATAGATTTTATGCAACTATTCAAGGGTATCAAAGCGATTTGAGGTATGATTTTCAGGTTACACTTTGTAGACTTGGTCGACTTTTAAAATAATAGATAAAATTTCACCCTGCGGGCGCGCCCGAGATGCTCATTGGCCGCGTTATAAAGGGCTTGCGGTAAAGGCGTACAGTGGCGCCCCTGAGGCCTTGCCAATGAACATCTAAAACACGTGTAATATTCGTGATAGACATTCGGTTAATTTTCAAATTTATCTATTAGTCTGAAGGAAAAACCCTACATATGCCTAAAACTAGACACCTTATTCATTGACTAATATCCAATTTTGTACTTCTAAATCTATTTGACAACAATAGAAAAATTCTTCAGTTTTTAAATAAATTGTTAAAAAGAAATATTTTATATCTTAATATCAATATGTTATGCAGTAAGGGAAATAAATATCTAAAGCATTTCGAATAATCGTACGATAATACTAAAGAAGACTTATTATCTCCTTCCCTTCCCTCCCAATTCTCCTTCCAGAACTTCTTCTGGCCTAATCATTGCAGTATAACTTCGTCCTAAAATTAATTCTTTTTACAAGCGAGGTTATATTAGCAATGCGCATTCAAACATGTCTTTTATTCTCCATTACCCTTTTTATATTTTCAATACCATCTTTATTGCTTGCAGCGTCGGTAGAGCTTAGCTGGCAACGGAACTCAGAACCGGATCTTCAATCCTATAATGTTTACTACGGTACAGAGTCCCGCAATTATGGCCCTCCAATTCCGGTTGATCAAAATTCGTATTATACTCTAAGCGGACTAGAGGAAGGTGTGACCTATTTTATTGCTGTCACGGCCTTAGACACGTCCGGAAATGAAAGCGGCTATTCACAGGAAATTTCAAAAAACATCCCGGTAACGGACAGCCAATCTCCTGAAATTGCCATAACTTCTCCAATCTCCGAAGGTACGTTCACGACTCAGTTAGCGACTGTTGATATAGCCGGAACAGCCAATGATGATCAGGCTGTGCAGGAAATTATCTGGGCCAGTTCCAGCGGCAATAGCGGTACCGCTTCTGGTATTAATGAATGGACCATAAATGGCATCTCTTTGACCGAAGGCCAAAATACCATCACGGTGACTGCTACGGATACCAATAACAATACCGCCTCTACTAGCATCGTCGTCACCTTCAATCCGTATCAACTGGTATGGTCGCCTAATGATCGTTCCAATCCGACTGATTTGCAGAATGCAACCATTTCAGGCGACGGTTACATTTTTCTAACTCCGGAAACCTCCGTGGTTCAAGTCGATTACTCAATTGATGGACAACTCCACAATACTGAAAGATACGCACCCTATGATATAGGGGAGCCGGTCCACACAGCCGATATGTCCGACGCGGCACACGTCATCACCACACGGGTAACACTTGAAAACGGCGGTGTAATTGACTTTGATACCAGCTACTCGGTATCCAATATACAATTGCCACCTACTGACACGACCGTGCCGGAAATTTCTATTACGGCCCCATCCAGCAACGATTTCTTCACCGCACAGTCAACTACAATCAACCTGGCCGGTACGGCCAGCGATAACGACAGCCTTCAGCAGATCACCTGGAGCAGTTCCACCGGTGCCAACGGTGTGGCCTCCGGAACCACCAATTGGTCGGTTCCAGGGATAATCCTTGCCGAGGGCCAGAACGTCATCACCGTGACGGCCACCGATTTTGGCGGGAATCAGGCCACCGATACCATTACTGTAGCGTACACCGCCCCGGATACACAGGCGCCCGAGGTGAGCATCACGACCCCCTCCACACCTCCGGGAGAATCTTATCAAACCACCAGCAACACCTTGCAGCTATATGGAACCGCCCAGGATGACCGTGGCGTTGCCAAGGTGATATGGTCCTCAGGCAATACCGGCGGCACTGCCGATGGGGCTAACAACTGGGAAATCCCCGCTGTCAGTCTCAATGAGGGATTCAACACCATTACGGTAACAGCGTTGGACGAGGCCGGGAATCAGGGGTCCACAAGCATCCTTATAAATTATACAGCTCCTGATACAACGGCACCGGTTGTCATCATCACCTCACCGGTGACAGCAGAGACCTACACCTCGACTGAGACATCGATCAACCTAGCCGGCACGGCCAACGACGATAAAAGCCTCCAGCAAATCACCTGGCAAAGTTCAACCGGGTCGAAAGGCGTGGCCTCCGGCACCACCAGCTGGTCAATTTACGGCATAAACCTTGCCGAGGGCCATAACGTCATTACCGTGACGGCCACCGATGCCAGCGGCAATCAGGCCTCCGATACCATTACCGTATCTTACACAGCTCCTGATACAACGGCACCGGTTGTCACCATCACCTCACCGGTGACAGCAGAAACCTACACCTCGACTGGGACATCCATCACCCTGGCCGGCACGGCCAGTGACAACGACAGCCTCAAGCAGATCACCTGGAGCAGCTCCAATGGCACGACCGGTTTCGCCTCCGGCACCGCCAGCTGGTCCATTTCAGGGATCGACCTGGCCGAAGGCCAGAACGTCATCACCGTGACAGCCACCGATGCCAGCGGCAATAAGGCCTCCGATGCGATTGCCATATCGTATGCGGCACTCGACACCCAGGCCCCCGTTATCGCGATCACCGCGCCTACCGATACCGGAACCTTTACAACGGACGCCAGTCAAGTTAGCTTGTCTGGCACCGCTGATGATGACCAAAGCCTCAAGGAAGTTAGCTGGAGCAGTGCAACAGGCGCTGGCGGGATCGCCTCCGGCACCAGCAGTTGGTCAATTTCAGGCATCAATCTTGCAAAGGGTACAAACACGATAACCGTGACAGCGGTGGACAGCTTCGGCAACAAATCAGCCGATGTGTTAACGGTTACCTATAATGCAGCCGATACGACTAAGCCGACAGTGCAAATAACGTCACCGACAACCAAAAAGTCCTATTTCTCGAGGACAAGTACTGTATCGATTGGCGGCAATGCCTCAGACGATGTCGGCGTCGCTAAAGTAACATGGCGCAACAGTCGCGGAGAAAGCGGTACATGTGCCGGAACCGACAACTGGCAAGCCAGCAGCATCAAGCTTGACCGCTGGTGGAACACCATCACCGTTACGGCAATTGACGGCGCAGGAAACACAAACGAACATTCTTTGGTTGTATTCCGCTGGAAATAAGGTTTGCCGTTACACAGACCGAATACAAAATCTCACGAATGATGCAGGAGGATAGAATGAAAATATACACAAAATCGATCACCTTGATGTTAATCATGGTTTTTGCAGCAATTTCAACCGTTCCAGCAGCGACTTTGGTCTGGGATTCCAGCACTGGAACGGTGGATGGATACACTGTTTACTATGGCACCAGTGCGACCAATCCATCCGAATCGGTCAATGTCGGTAATGTGACCCAATACGCCATCGATTCATTGCCGTTATCTGAAAATGTCCAATATTATTTCTGTGTTTCAGCCTACAATACAGCCGGTGAAAGCGATCCCTGCGCACCGGTAGCGTACACACCGGCAGACACGACGCCGCCAACACCGCCGGTCGGTTTGGAGGCGCAATAACAATAGAAATTAACATAAATCTAAGCGGTTATATTTGCTCAGCAAATACGAAATAGGCTGAGCACAACTATGATTCTAAGGCGACAGTTTGCGACTGTCGCCTTTTTTATGCTCAAAACTACACAGAATTTACCATAAAGCTCATGAAGGGCTTGAAGGGTAAATCAAAACCGAAACAAGTTTCACCACGAAGAGCACAAAGAGGCACGAAGGGGAATTGGAAGCGCCAAGCTCAAAGCGCCAAGCTGAAAGGTAAACCTACCGGCCCATTGGTTTTATGCTTACCCTACAGCCTACAGCCTAAACCCCTACCGCCTGATCTGTAACAATCCGTGTCCCTTTCCCCTTTTCAAATTAGATTGTCGGTTGTCAACATTATGAAAATCAGTGTATACAAATGAGAACCAAATACAGCAGTTTTCCGGTGGGGGATGATCCTCCTTTCACCGATCTGATGAAAAAATTTGGCTTTCTGAAGGGAACACGGGCATGGGGAAAAACCGGAGAATGATGGCCGTTGGCTTGATATGGGCTTTGGCAGCCTTTTTTTTCATCCCTGCTTTAATTTCAGCGGAAACACTCGTCTGGGATGACAGTTCAGGAACCGTGGACGGGTATCATGTCTATTACGGGACAACCCCCGGCGATCAGTCCAACTACCGTGATGTGGGCAACGTCACCCAGTTGGACTTGAACAACCTGCCATTGTCCGAGGGCGTTACCTACTATCTTTGTGTATCCGCCTATAACGAAGCCGGCGAGAGTCCGCCGTGTTCACCAGTGGTGTTCACACCGGGTGACAATACGCCGCCACTGCCACCCGAGGGGCTAACTACCGAGTGAGAAATAAAGCACCAAGCTCAAAGCATCTAGCTGAAAGGAATACCTACAGGAATAGTTGTTTTGGGGCTCTCCCTGCAGCCTATAGCCTGATTTGTTCTAAAAGACATTTTTCAGCATGAAGGGCATGAAAGAAAACAGAAGCACCAAGCTCAAAGCGTCAAGCTGAGAGGGAAACCTACCATCCTATTAGAAACACGTGTCACCACGAAGAACACAAAGAGGCACGAAGGTAAGATTGTAGCTCCAAGCTGAAAGTCGAAATTAAATGCCAGCCGCTATCGCGAGAATGGCATTCCGTCTTATTTTGTGCAGGGCCGTATCACCTCAATACCTGACCTGAGACCCCATTTTGGGCAATGGCGGCGTCATAAATCATAGCCGCCTTCTCCCCTCGTAGTTCTGATCGATCCATTTCAGATATTCACCGGTCCGGATGCTCTCGACCCAATTCTGGTTGTCTAAATACCAATCCACGGTTTTGGCGAGGGCTGTCTTGAAATCGTGTTGGGGGGTCCAGCCCAGTTCGCTGCGGATTTTGGTGGAATCGATGGCATAGCGCCGGTCGTGCCCGGGCCGATCTTTGACGAAATGGATCAGGCGGGAGCTCGACTTTTCCCCTTGCCGCCCCAGCTTGGCATCGAGCAGGTTGCAGAGCAGGTTTACCACGTCGATATTCTGCATTTCCTCACCACCGCCGATGTTGTAAGTCTCGCCGTTTTGCCCTTCGGTAAGAACAGTCAACAGCGCGTCGCAATGGTCCAGTACGAACAGCCAGTCCCGCACGTTTTTGCCGTCTCCGTAAACCGGCAGGGGCTTTTCCTCCTGGATGTTCAGGATCATCAATGGAATGAGCTTTTCGGGAAACTGGTAAGGCCCGTAATTATTGGAACAATTGGTAATGACCGTGGGGAAACCGTAGGTCCGGTAGTAGGCCTTGGCCAGATGGTCGGAGCCGGCCTTGGAGGCGGAATAGGGGCTCGAGGGGTCATAGGGGGTCGTTTCCTTGAAATAGCCCTCGGGACCGAGGCTGCCGTAGACTTCGTCCGTGGAAACGTGCAGGAACTTAAAGTTTGGCCATTCGCTTTTGGATTCCCAATAGGACCGGGCCGCCTCCAGAAGCTGATAGGTGCCCACGATGTTGGTCTCGATAAAGGCGCCGGGTCCGTATATGGATCGATCGACGTGGGATTCGGCCGCGAAATGCACCACCGCATCGAACTTTTCCGTTTCAAAAAGGCGTTTCAGCAATTCACTGTCTTTAATATCCCCCTGTACGAAGCGGTAACGGTCCGGGTATCCGGTTTCGATGTCCAGGAGATTTTTGGGATTGCCGGCATAGGTCAGGAAATCGAGGTTCACCACTTCCCATTCCGGCTTTTTTTCAAAGACAGCGCGAATAAAATTCGTGCCGATGAAGCCTGCCCCACCGGTTACCAGCAGCTTCATGTCCTATCTCCTTCCCTGTGGCCGTCACGGCGAAAAAACCCAATAAGTAGCCACTGATTTTCACAGATGGTCACGGATGTAACAACAGGAGGCCAACATATCAATCCGTGATTTTCCTGGGCAAGAAGGAATTTTACCATGAAGAGAAACAAGAGCGCCAAGCTCAAAGCATCAAGCTGAAAGGGTAAAACCTCGAACAATTCCACCATGAAGTTCATGAAGGACATGAAGGGGTAGAATCAAAACCAAAAAAAATTTTACCACGAAGGACACGAAGAGGCACGAAGGTAAAATTACAGCTCAAAACATCGAGCTGAAAGGAAAAATCCACAGTGCTCATGGTTGCTGGTTTTCCCTACAGCCTGATCTGGGATTTTCCGTGAAAAACTGTGGCAAAATCGGTTTTCACCATGAAGAACATGAAGGACTTGAAGGAAAACAAGGGCCAAGCTCAAAGCGTCAAGCTGAAAGGTTAAACCCACAACCAAAAAGATTATACATCGGTTTTGCAGTTCCTTTCAGCTTTCAGCTTGACGCTTCTCCCACAATCTGTGTGTATCTGTGTTCATCTGTGTCCAAATAATTTTTTCCATGAAGTGCATGAATGGCATGGAGGGGAACAGAAACGCCAAGCTCAAAGCGTCATAGGTAATGCACTGGGATTTGAATGATTTTGTCGGTAACGCGTTCCACCCGCGGGGCCCGATTTACGAGAATGCCGAAGGGGCATTGCCTATCTTTTAAAAAAACCTCCAAGCTGCGCAGGGAGTACCGTTTGATGACCGAACTTAGCTTGATCTCGATCGGCACAATCCCAAATGGTCCCTCAACAATCAGATCCACTTCGGACTTATCAATGGTCCGGTAGTAACAAAATTCAAGCCCCGCCGCCATGGTCGCCTGGAGACCACGAATGATTTCCTCAATGACAAAACTTTCGAAGGAAAAACCGGCCACCGGATGCAACAATAGTTGATCAAGCTCACCGATCTTAAGAAAAAAGTGCAACAATCCCTGATCTCTGAAAAAACCTTTGGGGGCTTTCTGGACTTTTTTGAGTGAATCCCGTGAATAGGGCGGCAGGTTTCGCCAGATAAAGGTGTGATGAATGATATCAAGGTAGTCTTTGACGGTTGAAACGCTGATCTCAAGCGCTCGGGCCATTTCGCTCATGTTGAGTTGGTGACCTGAAAACTGAGCCAGCAGGGTGAGAAAACGTCTGAAATTATGAATTTTCAGTTTGGGGAACAGGGCCCGGATGTCCCGGGCAATGTAATTGGCGATGTAATTCTCCTGCCATTGCGGCAGAAAATCCGGATTGCGGTCACTTTCGATCAAGGCTTCCGGAAAGCCTCCCTGAAACCAGACGCGCGCGCTTTGAAAGGGTTCGACAACGGGTTTCAGTCGGACAAACTCCTCTACAGGCATATTGCCGGCAGTTATTAAACCATAAACATCTGAAATTTCCTTTTCGTAAAACTCCCCCTGTTTGAATGGTCCCATTTCAACGGTGGCGATTCTTCCGGCAAGGCTTTCCGTGATGGCTTTGACAATATTGGGGGAACTGGATCCGGTCAGCAGAAACCGTCCTTTTTGCCCGCGGTCAGCATCGATGACGCCGCGTAAAACTCGAAAAAGATCCGGATACTGCTGAGCCTCGTCAATCACGAGGCTATCGTGATGGACAGCAAAAAAAGCCGCCGGATCATCACTGATCAACTGATAATCGCCAGGATTTTCAAGATCATAATACCGCCAGTCCGGGCGCAAATCTTTCGCCAGGGTCGATTTGCCGCATTGCCTTGCACCAATAATGGCAACCGCGGGAAACATTTCCAGCAACCGATTGATTTTATTTTTGAGGTATCGATTTTTAACCATGATATTTACGAGTTAACCTTAAATATCATGGTTGTCAAGGAATTGTCAGGCCATCTACCATGAAGAGCATGAAGGGAAATAAGCGCCAAGCTCAAAGCGTCAAGCTGAAAGGGAAACCCACAGTACACATAGTTGCTGGTTTTCCCTACAGCCTGATCTGGGATTTTCCGTGAAAATCTGTGGCAAAATCGGTTTTCACCATGAAGGACTTGAAGGAAAACAAGGGCCAAGCTCAAAGGGTCAAGCTGAAAGGAAAACCTACAACCGAAAAAGATTATACCTCGGCTCGCAGTTCCTTTCGGGTTTCGGCTTGACGGTTCTCCCGCAATCCGTGTTCATCATTGGCTAAGAATTGGCTTTCTTGGTACAATCTAATACCAGTCCTCAAGCTGCAGATCTTCCACCCGCTTGAACTCATCTGTATTGTGCGTGACGAGCACGCCTTTTTGGGACAATGCCGTCCCGGCAATGAGCACATCGTAGGGTCCGATGGGCTCTCCTTTTTTTTCAAGCTTCGCCCTTATGATAGCTGCCGCACGGGCTTCATCAGCTCCAAATGGCAAAATGTTAACCGCGGATGCCAAGCTTTGCAGCTGCATGCGTTGTCTTTCGGGAGCCTTTGATTTGGCAATGCCGACCTCGAGTTCGTACAGAACAATCGTGGGAATGCCGATGGATTTGGGAACTTCCATCAATAGGCGGTCGGAAACCCGCCCCATACCTTTGAAAAAATAAATCAGGGTGTTGGTGTCCAAAACGTACATAGCGCCCATCCAGAAATGGCATCTTTCAGCCCCGGCTCCGCCGTCGGTGATCACCTTAGGCGGACAAAGCGGCGTTCTCGCTCTGTGGAAATCCTCGCCGTAGTTCAGCTACGCCTCCGGTTTCCGCATCGCTGCGGCCTTGGCCGGAACCAAAATCTACTATCTCTGGATGCCCCCTAAATAGTATTCCGCTCGGCATCTTTCCCTGAACCGGACCGGAGTTCTTCGGCCGTTGGGAAATCTGCCCATGTGCCGGCCGCCTCGATGACCGTTTCCGGCCATGTGGTCGCCGTTTTCTCACGGATCAGTTCGGCAATCCATTTGCTCTTGGACAAACCGCTTTTCTGGACCATGTTGACCATTTTTTTCTCGGTTTGTTCATCCAGATAGATGGTGACCTGCGCCATAGCGTTGACCTCCCTGTACTATTCACATATATGTTAGCATATATGTGTTCATTGTCAATACAAGGTAAACCGAAGGGCCAAGCTCAAAGCGTCAAGCTGAAAGGGAGAAAACACCGTCCTGTTTGTTGCCGGTTTCGCGACAGCCTATAGCCTAAACGCCTACAGCCTTATCGGTGACAATCTGTGTTCATCTGTGTCCAAATAATTTTTACCATGAAGAGCCTGAAGGTCTTGAAGGTGGGATAACAACGTCAAGCTCCAACCACCGAATCTGAATCATTCCAGCACAATATGTGCTATCCCACGTCGAAAATCTATTTCCTTCATGTCCTTCATGCACTTCATGGTGAATCTTGTTATTCTACCCGAAAAAACCCCTCCTCGAACTCTGGTTTGTCCTTGTAGCGCGCCATTAAGAATCCCGGGAGCTGCTCAGCGTTTTCGACGATATTGGGATCCACTTCGATGCCGGCCTTGTGGAAGGCGGCGACGATGGATTTGGGGTTCGGGGGGCAGCCGTCCACCGGGATGGCTTCCTGGATGTCCGGGTTGTCCTTGTGCCGTTTGCACATGCACTGGCCCAGGAGGATGGTTTTCTTTTTGCCGGGGCGGGGATCCATCTGTTTGCCGGTGAGGACCTCCACGTCATCCCAGGGCTGGCCCTTCCAGGCCATGGCGATGGCCGTCAATACAGCACCGGTGATGCCGGAGCAATAGGTGCACATGGACAGGTCGTACTTGTAATAGGAAAGGCCCTGGATGCCCATTTTGGCCATGGGAGCCGGCAGCGCCCCGTCCTCGGTGTATCCAAATTCATACTGGTGAAAATCGGTTACGTCTTCAATTTTCTCCCCTTTCACCTCGACGTCGGACAGGTCCAGCGGCTTTTGGTGGTTTTCAGCGTAAAGCTTCAAGTGGGGTACATCTTCGGGGGCATATCCCAGGACACGGGCACCGACCTTGTCGACGGCAAATATGTCCCGGGAGGCTATCAGCAAATTGCTGCGCCGCATGCGGCCGTCGAAAGCCGGCCCCCGTTCATTGCTGTAGATTCCGTCCACCAGGGTAAACACCGGCGGCATGGGGTCGGCCAGGCGCGCCACCCAGCGATGCAGGTTCATCTTTGGATCGGCATTGTGGCAGCGTTTGCGCGAGGGGATGCTGATGGTGCCCTTCAGGTTTTTGATGCCCAGGCTCACCGTTGTCTGGGCATGGGTTTTCAACACCGGCAAATCGATCACCGCATCGCTTTCCAGCACGTCGCTGCTGAAGCTCAGCTTCATGCCGTCCCCCAGATCGACCTTGGTGAAAGGCCGCGCCAGGATATTGACGCATTTGACGCCATAGCGTTCCTTCAATTTGGTATACCCCAGGGTCTCGTAGGCGTGAAACTGGGTTTCCTTGTCCTTGGGGTCGGCGGCCACCGATCCTTCCCCAATGGTGATGTGGTTGATGCCGAGATCCTTGAGCAGGCGCACCATATCCTCCACCACTCGGGAGGTGGTGATGACGCCCCACTTGGGAATAACCGCTTTGGCGGTCCAGAAAACGATGTTGGGCTTGATGAAGACGTGATCGGAAGGCTTCAGGTGCGACAGGCCGCCGGCGAGTTCGACGGCTTTCCGGACGGAGTCGTAGGGTTTTTCATAACGGACGATGGAAACGAGCGAACGAGTCATAGAGCACCCCTCATAAAATGATTGAACCACGGAAAAATCATGCGTCATATTAAAAAACGATACAAGACCGAAATCCAAAACCAAAAAGCGAGTTTACCATGAAGAGCATGAAGGACATGAAGTTTCACACCTTAACCCGAATATTTCACGCGTTCGAGATGTTCATTGATAAGGCATCAGGGGCGCCGCTGTACGCCTGTACCGCAAGCGCCTGATAACGCCGTCAATGGACATCTCGGGCGCGCCCGAAGGGTGAAAATACTTATGCGCTTCTTTCTGAAAAACGCTGGCTACAAAGTGTTGCGAGACAGCTTTGCCGTAACTTTCATTTAAGGCACTGAGCACATTCATCAAAATAAATTGGCATAAAAATTTTCATGAAATGCTCGGGTTAAGAGCTACAAGACATAGCTCTTTAGGCCTTCTTTGAGTTGGGTTACGTTGAAATTGATCAAAAAACCTTGTTTGATGTCTGCCAATTTTAAATAGGTGATAAGCTGAGCTTCGTGAATCGGGAGCAATTTTTCGACACTTTTCAATTCGATTATTATCTCATTTTCCACAAAAAGATCGATACGGTAGCCACAATCCAGCCGTATATCTTTGTACACAACCGGCAATGGATGTTCAGCTTTGAATTCAATACCATTTAGGCATAGTTCATGTGCCAGGCACTGCTGATATGCCGATTCGAGCAAACCAGGACCGAGGTTTCGATGGACCTCAATAGCACAGCCAATCACACGATTTGAAATCTCGCTGAATTCCCTGGTTTTACCCTTCATGATCTTCATGTCCTTCATGGTGAAAAATCTCTGAGCCACAGATTCTCACAGATGATTACAGACCCCACAAGGCTATTGATTTTTTGATCTTGTTTTCGATTTTCCCCTTCAAGCCCTTCATGATCTTCATGGTGAAACAAACGCCATCGGCTGCACCTTCTCCCGGATGCGCCCGGAGGCGACCAGTTCCATGAAGTCCTCGGCCGGGGGGCGGCACATGGCCACCACCTGGTTCCAGGCGGCGAAGCGTTCCCGGTCTTGCCGGAAATAGCGTTTGAAATCTGTCCGGTCCGGGATCTTGGCATTGGGCAGTTCCTGAACGAATTCGTTCGTCGGGGCGATCATGACCACGTTTGTCATGTTGGCGGCCGAGGGTTTGCGCCAGGTCAGTTTCTTGTCCAGCCAACCCGGGATGATGGCATCCGTAAAATGGGGCATGAGAACGATTTCATCGTCCTTCAGGCGGTAGGGCAGATCCATATGGTAGTCGATCATGCCGCCGTCGCGGTAGATACCCGGCCGTGCTCCGGGAATATTGGCGACGCCCGACATCACCAGCGGAATCGACCCGGAGGCCAACAGGGCATCCGCGAAATTCTGCCCATTGAGTTGAGCCCGATTGAACGGGATCGTATCGTGAGCCGCAAGGGGCGGCAGGTCCCGCGGGTCATGAAAGAGGGTCCGCTCGAAAAAATAGCCCAGATATTTTCGACCGATTAGATTGGAGGCCACCGCGCCGGTCAGCCCCATGGCCATGCCCGCTTTATTCTCTATTGAGGTCATGTGGCGGCAGCGGACCGCCAGGAGGTTCATCCGACACCAGGGATGGCCCAGAATCTCAGGGACAGCCGTTTCCGGAAGGTAGCCGTCCATCACCTTGCGGCTTTCCGCGGTCACCTCGGCCGGGGTGGGCGCCGTATCGTAGGCCTGGTGGATGTAGGCCTCCCGGAAACGATCCAGGGCATCGAGCGGGTCCGGCTGGCTCAGGGCGGCAAACCGCCAGGCACCGATGGACGATCCGATCAGGTGCAGCGGCTCGGCTCGTCCTTTGAAGAAGTTCGAAAAGATAAGGCGGTCCAGATGATAGAGCACCAGCCACTTGGGTCCGCCGGCAGCCCCGGCCATCACGCGCACACGCTCCGGCCGGAGGCCCTCATCGCGGATAAGGGCCAAGGCTTTCGGGCCGGCTTTGATAACGAAATCCTTCGCGCTATTTAACATTTTTCAAAACCTTAAACCTGCTTTCACCATGAAGGACATGAAGATCATGAAGAAAACTTAATGGGACACGGATAAACACAGATAGACACTGATCAAAACAGCGATAGGATTTCAGCAAAAACAGGTACGATGTTGCTCTGTGTCCTATGATTGTTCCACGTCGAATTCGCCTTTTATCCCTGTCTTTAAAATGGGCCCGTACCTGTGTCAACCAAAATAGAACGAACGTTCGTTTTTTTTATTGACACCCAACACGTGATCTGCCATATCGCAATCTGTGACTCATTGACAAGAGCCCAGTGCAACGCATGAACCGTATTCAACACTTCCGTTTATACATGATCAACCGACCTGATTATCGATGAGCAATCTTATTATCATCCGACATGGCCAGGCATCTTTTGGCCAGGAAAATTATGACCAGCTTTCGCCTGTTGGGTATCACCAGGCGCGGGTCGTGGCCAACCATTTGCAGGAAACCGGTGCAGGCTTCGATGCCGTCTACACCGGGCAACTCGCTCGGCAGCGGCAAACCTTCCAGGCCATGGCAACGGTTTTCACGGAAAACGGCCGTCCTCTTCCCGAATCGTCAACGCTGCCGGATCTCGACGAATATGATTCCATGGGCGTCTGGAAGCATTACTACCCCATCATGATCAAGGAAAACCCGCACCTTAAACTGGATGAAACCCGTCTCGCGGAAGATCCCAAAGCCTTCCAGAAGGTGTTTTCCCGTATTGTCCAGCACTGGATGAATGAAACCCAAGACCGTCCGGGGCTGGAATCATGGCCCCATTTTCGCGCGCGGATCGGCAACAGCTTAAAAAAAATCATGCAGCAGGAAGGGTCCGGCAAGAACGTGATGGTCTTCTCATCGGCCGGGCCCATCGCCGTAGCCGTCCAGATGGCCACCCAAATGCCCGACCACCAGTGTATCGGGATTTCCTGGCAGGTGCTGAACGCCTCCATGACGCGCTTTCGTTTCAATGCCGAGAAGATGACGCTGACGGGCTTCAACGACGTGGCCGCTTTGGAGCGCCAGGGGGATCCCGGGCTTTTGACCTATCGGTAGAAAACTTGATTCGCCACTGATTCACACAGATGAACACGGACAAGCACAGATAGGCGAACAAACATTTTCACCATGAAGGGCATGAAGATCACGAAGGAATCAATTTGTCGGCGACAAATTGATTCAAGCGAAAACAGCTGAAAAATAGCACGCTTCAGATCCAATAATCTTATGGTTCGAGATAGTATTTTGGGCGATGGTTTTACCCATTCAAGTCCTTGATGATTTTCATGATGGAATAGGGTTTTTGTTTTTATATCAGCTTCTATCTGTGTTCATCTGTGTTCTATAAATTTTTCTTCATGATCTTCATGTCCTTCATGGTGATCCTCCTTTGATTTTTAACAAAAAAAGGAACTAAAAATTATGGCCCAACAAATTGCCGACCGCCGCGACATTGATTTTGTTTTGCATGAAATGCTCCAGATCGAGAAACTGACCGAAGCGGAGATGTTCAGCGAGTTCAACCGCAAAACCTTCGATCTCATTCTCAACGAAGCCCGGCGCTTTGCCATCAAGGAGATGCTGCCCACTTACGAGGAGGGGGACCGGGTGGGCGTCCGCTACGAGGGCAACGGCACGGTCAAGGTGCCGGAGAGCTTTCACCGGGTTCACGAACTCTATCTGGAAAGCGAATGGACCGCCCCGGCCATGAACCCCGAATACGGCGGCCAGGGCCTCCCCCACTCCCTGACCGTGGCGGTGGACGAATACCTCATGGGCGCCAACTGGGCCATCAGCGCCTATGGCTCCATGGGGGCCGGCACCGGCTACATGATCGAAAAATACGGTACGGGCGACCAGAAAAAAACCTACCTGAAAAAGCTCTACACCGGGGAGTGGGGCGGCACCATGCTGCTCACTGAATCCGACGCCGGCTCCGACGTGGGCAATCTGTCCACCAGCGCGGTGCGCAACCCCGACGGCACCTATTCCCTCACCGGCAACAAGATTTTCATCACCAACGGCGAGCACGACCTGGTGGACAACATCATCCACCCGGTGCTGGCCCGCATCGAGGGGGATCCGGCCGGCACCAAGGGGATTTCCATCTTCATCGTGCCGAAATACTTCGTCAACCCCGACGGCAGCCTCGGGGATCGCAACGACATCGTCTGCACCGGTGTGGAAGAAAAACACGGCATCCATGCCAGTGCCACCTGCAGCATGGCCCTGGGCACCAAGGGCCAATGCATCGGCTACCTGCTGGGGGAAGAACGGCAGGGCATGAAAATCATGTTCCAGATGATGAACGGCGCGCGTCTGGGTACCGGGATGCAGGCCCTGGCCCATGCGTCCACGTCCTACCTGCACGCCCTGGACTACGCCCGCAAACGCATCCAGGGCCGCGACCTGGAAGATTTCCGGAATCGTGACGCCCAACCCGTGGCCATTATCCGCCACCCGGATATCCGCCGCAATCTTTTGTGGATGAAAGCCCACGTCGAAGGCCTGCGGGCCCTTATCTACTACTGCTGGAACCTTACGGACCGGGCCAAAATCGCCGCATCGGAAGAAGAGCAGACCCAGTTGATGGATCTGGTGGGCCTCATCACACCGATCATCAAGGGCTACGGCAGTGAACGCGGCTACGACGTTTGCGTCCAGGCGATTCAGGTTTTCGGCGGTGCCGGCTACACGCGGGACTACCCGGTGGAGGCCATCGCCCGGGACTGCAAGATCACCAGCATTTTCGAGGGCTGCACCGGCATCCAGGCTCTGGATTTATTGGGCCGCAAGCTGGGCATGAACAAAGGGGCCCTCTATATGGATTTCCTCGGAAAAATGAAGCAAGCGGCCGCCGCCGGCAAAGCAATACCGGCAACGGCCGACATGGCCGAACGCTTCGACGGGGTTGTGGACCGCCTGGGCCAGATCGCGCTGGGCCTGGGGCAGGCCGCCATGTCACCCAAGTTCAAGGCCGCATTTTCCCATTCCGTGCCCTTTCTGGAGGCCATGGGAGACGTCACGATGGCCTGGATGCTGCTGTGGCGGGCCACCGTGGCGGCGGAAAAGCTGGAAAACGCCAAGAAAAAAGACCGGCTTTTCTATCAGGGCCAGATCCAGACGGCGGAATTTTTCATCCGCACCGTCCTGCCTGTCGCGCTCGGCAAAATGAATGCGATCGAAGACTGCTGCGATGCCGCGGTAGAGATCGCAGATGCTGCCTTCGGCGGCTGATTTTTCACCCTGCAGTGCATGCAGAAAATCATAATAGGACACTGATTACGCAGATAAACACGGATTAAAAAACAAAAACCATATTTCACCATGAAGATCATGAAGGACTTGAAGGAAAATAAGGGCCAAGCTCAAAGCGTCAAGCTGAAAGCATTTCTTCATGATCTTCATGCCCTTCATGGTAAACGGTGTTGGTTTTTCAGTATCTGTGTCCATCCGTGTTCATCTGTGTCCCAAAAACAAGGAATAATACCATGACCATCGACGACATCAAAAAAATCTGTGTGGTGGGTGCCGGCAACATGGGGCACCAGATTGCCCTGCTGTGTGCCCTGAACGGTTTCGAAACGGCCTGCACGGACATCGATAAAAAGACCCTCGACAAGGCGATTGCCTTTGCCGATCAATACCTCCCCGGCCGGGTGGCCAAGGGCAAGCTGACCGAAAAGGAAGCCCAGGATGCCCGGGACCGCCTTACCTTCACATCGGAACTGTCCGAAGCCGCCGGAGACGCGGACTACGTAATCGAAGCCGTGGTTGAGGTGCTGGCCATCAAGCGGCAGATTTTTGCCGATCTCGACAAATTGACGCCGGCGCATGCCATCCTGGCCACCAACAGCTCCGCCATTGTCAGTTCCAAGATCGCGGATGCCACCAAGCGCCCCGACAAGGTCGTCAACCTGCACTTTTTCAATCCCGCCCTGGTCATGAAACTGGTGGAAGTGGTCCAGGGCCCGCATGTATCCGGGGAAACGGCGGATCTTTCGATGCAGCTGTGCGACAAACTCGGCAAAGTGCCCGTACGCCTGAAAAAGGAGGTCAATGGCTTTTTGCTGAACCGGATCTTCTTTGCCATTTTCAAGGAGGCCGAATGGCTGCTGGAGATGGACGTCGCCTCGGTGGAAGACATCGACAAGGCCTGCGTTTTTGGTGCCGGCCACCCCATGGGCCCCTTCCGCCTGATGGACCTCACCGGCATCGATCTGGCCTATACCATGGGCATGGAAGCTTTCCGCAATTCCGGCGACCGCCAGGATCTGCCGTCGCCCAGTATTGTCGAACATTATGTGAAAGGGGAATACGGGCAAAAAACCGGGCGGGGGTGGTACGACTACAAAAAATAATAAAAATTGGGACACGGATGATCACAGATAAAAGCCGATTTAAAAGCAAAAACCATATTACACCATGAAGATCATGAAGGACTTGAAGGGGAATAAGGGCCAAGCTCAAAGCGTCAAGCTGAAAGGTTAAACCCACAACCAAAAAGAGTATACATCGGTTTTGCAGTTCCTTTCAGCTTTCAGCTTGACGCTTCTCCCACAATCTGTGTTCATCTGTGTCGATCAGTGGCTATTTAAGGTTCTAAATGAATTATCAAGAGTTCCAAAAATCCATCAACGTCTCCAAGGAGCAGCTCTATCGCGAGATCTACCTGGCCAACCGGGACCAGATCCAGGTCAAAAAAGAAGAAACGGTTATCCGCAACCTTTCCCGCATCTTCGATGCCGCCCTCAAAATCAGCAATGAAAAGGGCTTTCAGGCCATGAGCATGCGGGATTTCAGCAAGGAAACCGCCCTCAGCATGGGCGCCCTCTACTCCTACTTTGCCAGCAAGGACGAATTGCTGGACATGATCCTGCGTCAGGGCCGCCAGTTGGTCGTGCGGATCCTCAATGCGCATATTCAACCCATTGAAGACCCGGTCACCAAACTCGAGGCCGCTATCCGCATCCATATTTACCTGAGCGAGGCGCTGCAACCCTGGTTCTATTTTTCCTTTATGGAAGTAAAAAACATGAGTCCCGCCGAGAAGGAAAATACGGTTGCCGGCGAACTCTATACCGATCAGATCTTTGCGGATATTCTTATCGAGGGACAGGCCGCCGGTCATTTTGCAGCCCGCGACCCCCAGCAAAGCGCCAGCGGCATCAAAGCGCTTTTACAGGACTGGTATGTCAAGCGCTGGAAGCACGCACGCCGGCAAACCAGTGTGGATGCCTATGCCGATTTCATTGTCGATTTCGTCATGGCCTACCACCGCGTCTCTGACGGCGGGAAAGTGCAACGGTCATGACATGAAAGCTTTTTCTAAAACGATTATTGGACACTGATCAACACTGATGACACAGATAGCACCAAAAGAGCATTGACCATGAAGCGCATGAAGGGCCTGAAGCGATAACGCTAAACGCGAAACAACGACGACGACAAAAAAACGGCTGTCGGCTTTAAGAAGTTGTCTTTTGATTTTCCGCGCAAGCGGAACGAATCTGTGCTCATCTGTGCAAATCTGTGGCGAATCTACTTTTACCAAAGGACCACCAATGCCTGACAATCCGCTCGAAACGATCATGGCGCCGCGCTCCATCGCCATTGCCGGCGCCAGCAACAACCCCACCAAGATGGGAACCATCCAGTACCTGAACCTCCTGCACAGCGGCTTTCCCGGGCCGGTCTATCCCCTGCATCCCAAAGAAAAAGAGATTTTCGGCGCCAGGGCGTATGCCCGCATCGAGGATCTGCCGGAGGTGCCCGACCTGGCCATGCTGGTGGTGCCCGGGCGGGTGGTGCCGGACATGATCGCGCGGTTTGGCGCCATCGGCACCCGCCATGCCGTCATCATCACGGCCGGTTTCAAGGAAACCGGATCGGAGGGCCTGGACCGCGAAGAGGAATTGAACCAGGCCGCCCGCACCCACGGCCTGCGGTTTTTGGGCCCCAACTGCATGGGGCTGGTCAATACCCACCTGCCCCTCAACGTGACCGCCGCCCCCCTGGTGTCGCCCCCCGGCAACCTTGGCCTGATATCCCAAAGCGGAACCTATATCACCCAGACCCTGAAATATCTCCACGAAAAGGGCGTGCGTCTCAGTAAAGCGGCCAGTGTGGGCAACGAGGCCAGCATCGATCTGGTGGATGTACTCGAATACCTGGGCGAAGATCCGCAGACCCGGGCCATCGGCATGTATATCGAGTGTATTCGACGCCCGGACCGCTTTCTGGATGCGGCCCGCCGCATCACCCGGCACAAGCCCATCATTGCGCAATACGTGGGTGGCACGGCATCCGGGGCCCGCTCCGGGTCCAGTCATACCGGTGCCCTGGCCGGGCCGGACGACATCTACGACGGCCTTTTTCGGCAGGCGGGCATCCTCCGGGCCTACAGCATCGAAGAGGTTTACCGCATCGGGCAAACCCTCGCCACCCAGCCGCTGCCCCGGGGAAAGCGGGTGGCCATCCTGACCAACTCCGGCGGACCCGGAACCGCCATGGCCGATACCCTTGACCGCCTGGGCATGGAGATGCCGGCCTTCAGCCCATCCCTGCAGGCAAAACTCGGGGCCCTCCTCCCGGGGCATGCCAGTGCCGCCAATCCGGTGGACCTGACCTTCCATGTGGACATGACCCTGATGGCCCAAACCCTGCCGGAAGCCATCCTCGCCTCCGATGAAGTGGATGCCCTCCTGATCCATGGCATCATGGACACCGGATGGGCCGATCTGGCCTACCCGGTGTTCAAGGATATCTTCAAGATGAGCCGGGAAGACTTCAAGAAAAGTCTGCATGCCAAGGTCGAGGACCTGCTGAAAATGCCGGCATCGAGCGATAAACCGGTGATTGCCTCCTCCTTTTTTGGACGCGAGGACGCGGCCGCCCGCCGGTTGCAGGATGGCGGCATCCCGGTTTTCGACAGCCCGGAGAAAGCCGCGGCCGCCATGGCCGCCCTCAGCGCCTACCGGGAAATCCGGACCCGGCCGGAGGATGTCGCCCCCACCGGCAATCCGTCGGCGGACAAGGCTCGGCCCCTGTGGGAACATACCGTCGACAGGGGATGGGACGAATTCCGTGCCAAAAAAATGCTGCGGGCCTATGAGATTCCAACCTGCCGGGAAATTCGGGCGGAATCCAAAGCGGACGCCATGGAAGCGGCCAAGGCCATCGGCTATCCCGTGGTGGTCAAGGGCTGCCACACGAGCCTGGCCCACAAGACCGAACACGGAGTCGTCCACCTCGACCTGGTGTCCGCCGACGCCGTTGCCGCAGCCTGCGACGCCGTTCGGGAAAAATCACCGGATGCCGATTTCCTGGTGTGTGAAATGGTGTCCGGGCACCGGGAGTTCATTGCCGGTGTTCACCGCCATCCCGGTTTTCCCCCCTGTGTCCTTTTCGGTCTGGGGGGTGTTTTGACGGAAGCGCTTGAAGATACCGCCATTCGCCTGGCCCCCCTGCGCCGGTCGGAAGCGCTGGCACAGATTGCCGCCATCCGCGCCCAGCCGCTCCTCGATGCCTATCGGGGCTGGCCGCCTGTCGACCGGGAGGCCCTGGCCGACATCCTGGTCCGGATCGGTCAGCTGGCCCTTGATTTTCCCCAGATCGAGGCCATCGATCTGAACCCCATCCTCATCCGGGATGGCCAGCCGGTGGTGGTGGATGCGCTTTTTGAGACATCAAAAACATAAAACATTTTAAGCCACTGATTCACACAGATAGACACTGATTAGATGACATATCAATTCGAAAATACAACTCGAATCATCATTGGAGCATTCTATGAAACATACAATGCTTTAGGCCCGGGCTTCCTGGAGAAAGTATATGAAAAAGCGTTAATGATCGAATTGAAAGAACGCGGCTTGCGTGTACATTCCCAATGTCCGGTCGTCGTTCACTACAAAGGGCAATGTGTTGGTGACTATATTGCCGATATCGTAGTTGAAGACAAAGTCATCTGCGAAATCAAAGCCGTCCGGGAGCTCCATCCTGAACATGAAGCCCAGTTGTTGAACTATCTCAAAGCGACCCGCATGAAGGTTGGCTTGTTGCTGAACTTCGGGCCAAAACCCGAAATCATGCGTCGCATTTATTGATATGTATTCTTCAGCTACTTTAAATCTGTGTTTATCAGTGCAAATCTGTGGCTAATTCTTTCGGACGTTTGTAAGCCTTTACGGAATCGTAGGAGTAAATCGCCAACGCCGTCCAGATCAGGCCGAAGGTGAACAGCTGGGCGGGCACGAGGGGTTCGCGGTAGATAAATACCGCCAGGAGGAAAGTGCAGCTGGGGGCGATGTATTGCAGAAAGCCCACGGTGGCCAGTCGCAGCAGCTTGGTGCCCATGGTGAAGAGCAGCAATGGGAGGCCGGTGACAAGCGCCGCGCCCATCAGCAGCAGGGTGATGGAGGCTCCGGCATTCAGGAAGGCCCCGCGGCCGGCGTGATCGATATAGATCAGATAGGCCGTGGCCGGGACGGAGAGCAGCAGCGTCTCCACCGTCAGGCCTACCAGGGGGCCGACCGGCACCACTTTGCGGATCAGGCCGTAGAACCCGAAACTGAAGGCCAGGGCCAGGGAGACCCAAGGGAATTGGCCGTAGCTCAAGGTGAGATAAACCACCCCCACGGCCGCCAGAGCCACTGCCACCAGCTGCAGCCGGCGCAGACGTTCTTTGAGAAAGACAACGCCCAGCAGAACATTGACGAGGGGGTTGATGTAGTACCCCAGGCTGGTCTGGAGGATGTGGCCGCTGTTGATGGCCCAGATGAACAGAAACCAGTTGCCGCCCACGATCACGGTCGTGCCCATCAGGATGAGCAGGATGCGCCCGGAGGACAGGGCCGTCAGGAAGTCGTGAAGATGCCCGCGCAGCAACACCAGGGGGGCCAGAAAAACAAACGACCAGATCATGCGGTGCATCAGGATCTCGAACGCCGGCACGCTCACGAGGGTTTTCCAGTAGATGGGGCTGAGCCCCCAAATGAAAAACGCCGATGCGGCCAGCACAACACCCAGCGGCGAGTCAGATGTTTCGGTTGTACGCGGTTGATTGGACAATTTGCCAGGTTCCTGGAACGAAGATAAATGGTGCTGTTCGGTTGCGAAAGTTCAAAAAGCGCACCTTAGGCGATTAAACCGGGCATGTCAAAAGCATTTGCCCGGAACCCCAAACCCTTAACCGCATCGGGAGGTAACAGGGCATGACAGGAATTCAACTTGCAACCTTGTCGGACATCGAAGCCATCGAAAAAACCCCCATCGAAGAGCGGGTCTCCGTCCACAACACCTACGATCTGATCAAGGACGGCGCCGCCATCGACCCGGACGGCATCGCCCTCAGCTTCATGTTGAGCGGTGATGCCTATGCCACGCCGATGCAGGTCACCTACGGCGATTTGATCGCCAATATCACCCGGGCCGCCAATCTTTTCAACGACCTGGGCATCGGTCCCGAAGATGTGGTCTCCTATCTTCTGCCCAACCTGCCGCAAACCCATTATACCCTTTGGGGCGGGGAAGCCGCCGGCATTGTCAACCCGATCAATCCCATGCTGGAGGCCGGCACCATCCGGGACATCTGCCAGGCCGCCGGCACCAAAGTCCTGGTGGCACTGGGGGATGTGCCCGGCGCCGATATCTGGCCCAAAGTCGAGGCCATCCGCAACGAACTGCCGGATCTCAAAGCCATCGTCCGGGTGTTCGGCCCCAGCGACGAAAAAAACGGCATTTATGGCTTCGACGAAGTGATCGGCAACTACAATGGCGACCGTCTGGATTCCGGACGCCAGATCGCCCCCCAGGACCGGGCCTCCATGTACCACACCGGGGGAACCACCGGTACGCCCAAACTGGCCCCCCACACCCATTTCAACGAAGTCGCCATGGCGTTCATGATGGATGCGGCCTGCGACCTGAAAGCCGGGGAGACGATCCTGTGCGGATTGCCGCTGTTCCATGTCAACGGGGCCACCGTCACGGGATCGTTTCCGTTTTCCCGCGGTGCCCACGTCGTCCTCATCTCCCCCATGGGATATCGGGATCCCTCCACCATCCAGAATTTCTACAAGATCGTCGATCATTACAAGGCGATCAGCTTTTCGTCGGTCCCCACCGTATTGAGCACCCTGCTGGACATTCCCATGGGAGACGCGGACATCTCCTCCCTGCGTTATGGCATTTGCGGGGCCGCGCCCCTGTCCACCGAGCTGTTCAACCGGTTCGAGAAGCACAGCGGCATGAAAATTCTGGAAGGCTACGGCCTGACGGAAGGCACCTGCGCCTCTTCACTCAATCCCCTTTTCGGCGAACGCCGGGTGGGATCCATCGGCCTGCGTCTGCCGTACCAGCAGATGAAAGTCATGGTACCGCATGACAGCGGCTGGCGGGATGCCGAACCCGACGAGATCGGCGCCATCTGTATCAAAGGCCCCAACGTTTTCGCCGGCTATCTCGAGGAGGCCCAGAATGCCACCATCTGGCCGGAGGAAGGCTGGTTCAACACAGGCGATCTGGGACGCCAGGACGCGGCCGGCTATTTCTGGTTGACAGGGCGCACCAAGGAGCTGATCATCCGGGGCGGTCACAATATCGACCCGGCCATGATCGAAGACCCGCTTTACCGCCTGCCGGAAGTCCAGGTGGCGGCGGCGGTCGGACGCCCGGACGCCCACGCCGGGGAAGTGCCCGTGGCCTACGTCCAATTGGCGGACGGCGCCACCAAAACCGAAGATGAATTGATGGCCTACCTGAAAGAAACCGTGGGCGAACGGGCCGCTGTCCCCAAGAAAGTGGTGGTCGTGGACGCTATCCCGTTGACACCGGTCGGCAAAATCTTCAAGCCGGCCCTGCGGTGGCAGGCCATTGCCAATGTCTACCGGGAGGAACTGGCCGCTTTGGGGGATATCGCCCGCTCCGTTGACGTTCAGGTGAGCGAGGACAAGAAACACGGCGCCGTCGCCCGCATCCGCATCGAATCGGCGGAAGGGAATACGGCGGAGCAGATCACGGAAAAAGTCAGGGAACGCCTGGCACGCTACACGATTCAATATGATTTGGAAATCGTGTAATCCTGTATCATGATATATGGAATAAGGTTAACGCAAATATTGCATGATTTTTTTCCGACAACGCATGAACACGGTCAGGCACAGAAAACGCAATGAGTCATTCGGAATGGATGGCATCCGGGCGCTTCTTTTCGATCTCGGCAACGTCCTGATCGATATCGATTTCTATCGTTGCGCGCGCCTGTGGGCGGATCGATCCGGCGTTCCGGCCGAGACCCTCGCGTCACGGTTCCGCATCGACGAAGCCTACCGGGCCTTTGAATGCGGCCGGATGCCGCCATCCGCCTATTATGAATCCCTGCGCCGTCAGCTTGGCATCGACCTGACGGATGATGAGATGCGTACGGGATGGCAGGCCATTATTCGGGATGAAAAGCCCGGCATCCGGGATTGTCTGCATACCCTGGCCTGCCAATACCCCCTGTACGTCCTGACCAATACCAATGCGGAACACGAGTCCGTATGGGGAGAAACCCATCAGACGCTCCTGTCCCTCTTTCAGGAACTGTTTGTTTCCTCGCGCATGGGCTGCCGCAAACCCGACGTGGCCACCTATCAAAAGGTCGCCCACACCATCGGCCTGCCCTGCTCCCGGATAATGTTTTTTGACGATGCCGAAGAAAACATCCGGGGTGCTGTCAAAGCCGGGATGCCCGCCATCCAGGTCCGAAATGTGGACACCATTGCGGAATGGATCGGTCAGCATGCCGACAGGCCTGCCGACGTCTAGCCCGACTATTTCATGCAATGTTCGGGCTAACCCTATTGCCAACAGCCCCGGATCAGGGCATAAGAAGTGCTATAGCCCTGCATTTGGCCGGACAAAGCCGTGCATCCGTGTGGTTTTAGGGCTTATTTTCTTCCCACCCTTCACCGGAGAGCTTATCATGCCGAGTACAACCATCCGCGTTGGTGTCGTCGGAGCCGGCGGCAACACCAAAGCCAAGCACATTCCCGGCCTGCAGGCACTGGAAAACGTGGCCATCACCGGCGTATGCAACCGCAGCCGGGCATCCTCCCAAGCCGTTGCATCCCAATTCGACATCCCCCGGGTCTTCGATGACTGGCAATCCCTGGCGACAGACCCGGACATCGATGCCGTGGTCATCGGCACCTGGCCTTATATGCACCATCCGGTTACCCTGGCGGCCCTGGCAGCGGGCAAGCACGTGCTCTGCGAAGCCCGCATGGCCATGAATGCCCGCGAGGCCCGGGATATGCTCCAGGCCGCGCGCCATCGCCCCCGCCAGGTGGCCCAGGTGGTGCCCTCCCCTTTTTCCTTGGGGGTCGATCGCACCATTCAGCGCCTGATCGCCGAAGGCTATCTCGGTGACCTGCTGGCGGTCGACGTGCAGGACCGTGGCGGGTTTGTGGACCTGGAGGCCCCGCTTTCCTGGCGGTTGGACATTCAAAAGAGCGGTATGAATGTCATGATGCTGGGCATTTGGTATGAGGCTGTCATGCGCTGGGTCGGTGAGGCGACTTCCGTTATGGCCATGGGAAAAACCCATGTGAAGCAGCGGCCGCACCCGGTTGCAAAGCGCCCGCAAGCCATTCTGATTCCGGAACATGTCGACGTCATTGCCGCCCTGGCCTGCGGGGCCCAGGCCCAATTCTGTTCGACACGTGTTGCCGGTCATGCCGGACCCAGCCGTGCCTGCCTCTATGGCTCGGAAGGCACCCTCCGGTTCGAGGGCGGTAAACTTTACGGCGGCCGGCGCGATGATGCCCAATTAGCCGAAATCGAAATTCCTGATTCCGAGCGGGGCAAATGGCGCGTGGAGGAGGAATTCATCAATGCCATCCGGGGGCTGGAGCCGGTGCGCCTGACCACGTTTGAAGACGGCGTCCGCTACATGGAGTTTACCGAAGCCGTTTTTCGCAGCCGACAAACCGGTCGGGCCGTGCCTTTGCCGCTTACCCAGCCATAGGGCCTCGCATCTGCATTGGGTAAAATATCCCATTTTCTTGCCAGGCCGGTTGAAAGGAACCGTCCATGACCCCACGCGAGGTATTCGATCTGGCCATATCACTGGAAGAGGATCTGGCCGATTTTTATCAGCAAATCGGACGCATCGAAGATCTGAAACCATTTGCGGACATCTTCTCGTTCATGACGGACCACTCCGCGGACCATGCCGCCCGCATCCAGGGAATGGCCGCAGAAGCAGCGCTGCCCGCTTTGAACACAGCCCCCATGAAAGATCTGCACGAACGCCTGAAGTCATCCCTGCTGGAAAAAATTCAGCACGAAAAGGACCCCACAGCGGTTATGCAATTGCTGGCCCAGACCGAAGACGCCATCGGCCAGTTGTATCGATCCGTCGCCCAACACTACCAGCACCTATCCGATGCCTTTTCCGCGGTTGCCGACCAGTTCGAGAAACTTTCTCAGGAAGAATTCGGGCATCGGGATTATATTCTCGATCAGCAAGACCAGGCAGGTTAACCGGCACAAAGGGTCAGGGACGCGGCGGGATGGTCTTGAATTCCGATTGACACGCCGGGGCCTGGCTACATCCAGAACACCCACAATCGCAGACAGTATCAGGCGGTGACCGCAAAAGCCGCCAAAGCTGTCTTATCGTATACAAAACCGCCAACCCCACAATCACCGCGACAATAAAGATATCCATATCTCTTTTTCCTCCAGAAGCTATTTTAGAACCCCAGTGCACTCCCCAGTTGGTAGACCACGACGGCAAGCGTAAAGGCCAAGGCGGTATTGAATACCATCGAAAACGCCGCCCACTTCCAGCTCGCCTCGCGGGCAATACAGACCACGGATACGAAGCAGGGGGCATAGAACATGGTAAAAACTATCAGGCTCAGGGCCGTCAACGGCCGCCATCCCGGGGCGGCCGCAAGCTTGTCCCCCAAGGACGTGGTTTCTTCCGGGTCGACGTCACCGAGGGAATAGGCGGTTCCAAGGGTGGAAACCACGACCTCCTTGGCGGCAAACCCGCCCACAAGGGCAATGTTGGTACGCCAGTCAAAGCCGGCAAATATGGACAGGGATTCCAGCGCCGTACCGATCCGCCCGGCCACCGAATAGCGCAAGCCGGCCTGGGCTTCCTGGGCGGCGATGGCCACGAGTTGCTCCCGGAGGGCCCGGGCCGGGGAGCTCAGCGCGGTTGTCTCGCCGGCGTTGGCGATCTCTGCAGCGGCGGCGGGAGCCGCTGCCACAACAGCCTGTCGGCGGCTTTCGAATTGCTGCTGGACGGATTCCGGTGCGCCCGGAAACGTCATCAGGGCCCAGAGCACCACCGATATGCCCAGGATCACCGTGCCGGCCTTGCGGATGTAGTGCCATGTCCGCTCCCAGGTATGAATCATCAACCCTTTAAACGTCGGCAGGCGATAGGGCGGCAATTCCATGACAAAAGGCGTCGCCTCCCCCGGAATCACCGTACTGCGCAGCAGTTTGGCCACCAGCAGGGCGCCTACCCAGGACACCAGCGTAATGCCGAACATCACCAGCGCTTCATGGGAGGCAAAGAAGGCCGCCACCAGGAGGGCGAACACGGGAAGTTTGGCACCGCAGTTCATGAAGGGCACCGTGAGAATGGTCGCCAGGCGTTCACGGGGCGACTTCAAGGTCCGGGTGGCCATGATGCCCGGCACCGCGCAGCCGCCGGCGATCCCCCCCGAAACGATGAAGGCCATCACCGAACTGCCGTGCAGTCCGAATAGCCGGAACACGCGATCGAGCATATAGGCCATCCGTGCCATGTAGCCGGAATCCTCAAGGAAAGAAATTCCCAGGAACATGAACATGATCAGGGGCACAAAGCCCAGGACGCCGCCGATGCCGTCAATAACGCCGGATACCAGCAGGGATCGGAACAGGCCCTCCGGGATGACCGCCTCGGCCAATCCGCCCAACCACCCGAAAAATGATGCCAGCCAGGCCACCGGCATTTCGCTGTAGGTAAATGTAAACTGGTAAAGCCCCCAGATCACGGCCAGCATGATGAGCGGTCCTGCAAAACGGTTGGTGAGCACCTTGTCGATACGATCGGAGAGGTACAGGCGGTCCCGGTCGTGCTGAACGGCCATCACCCCCTGCTGCAGCATCGATCGAATATACCCATAGCGATGGTCGGCGATCACCGCTTCCGGATAGAGATCCAGCGTGGCCCTGAGATGGTCGGCCACTTTTTGAACCGTGGCCTCCAGTTGGGCCGACAGTTCCGGGTTGGTTTGACGGCCCAGCGCCAGGATCTGCTCGTCGGTTTCCATATATTTCAACGCCACCCAACGCGCCCGGTAACGATCCGTCAGCAAGCCGGCATCCTTTATCGCCTGCACCATTTCCATCAAGGCCAGATCGATGTCCTCGCCGTAAGAAATGGTAAGGGATTGGGGACGCACGCCATTGCCGACGATACGCTCCGCCACCTGGAGCAGCTCGGCTTTGCCTTCGCCGCGGCGGGCAACCGTGGCCACCACCGGCACCCCAAGCAGTTGGCTCAGTTTCCCGGTGTCGATGGTGATACCCCTTTGGGCGGCCACGTCCATCATATTGAGGGCCACAATCACCGGAACGCCCATCTCCATGAATTGCAGGGTCAGGTAAAGATTCCGCTCCAGATTGGCGGCATCGACAATATCGATAACCGCTGCCGGTTTTTCGTTGACCAGAAATTCCCGCGCCGCCACTTCTTCCAGCGAATAGGCCGTCAGCGAATAGGTCCCGGGCAGGTCCACGAGCTTCAACTGGCGTCCATCATGGACATAAAGGCCCTCTTTTTTCTCCACGGTTACGCCGGGGTAATTGCCCACGTGCTGGCGGGCACCTGTAAGGGCATTGAACAGGGTTGTTTTACCGGAATTCGGGTTGCCGGCCAGGGCAAACGTCGCATCAGACATGATCATACGCCTCCATTCAAACAAAATTAGACAGGCGCCCGGAGGGGCCTATGGAACTTCAACTTCGATAAAATCCGCCTCATTGTTGCGCAGGGTCAGGGTAAAGCCCATGACGCGCAGGGCCACGGGATCATAGAGCGGCGCCCGGCCCCTGATTTTGATTTCCGCCCCCGGCACGAGGCCCATATCCCGAATCCGCCGCCCCATTTCACCGGAAGCTTTGACCGTCCGTATAATTCCTGCCTGATTGTCTTGCATCTGCCGCATCAAAATACGTGTCATCTGGATGTCTCCTTTTTGAAAGTTAGGTATTCCAAACTTCTATCACTGTCAACTCTTTTTTTAGGGAAGCCTAACTTTTTTTGCATTGACTGATTTAGTTCATGTGCTACTTTCTCTCAACCTTTTGAAATTAGGAGATTTATGATGGATAAGCCCATATTGACCGAGAGTATGGAGGATTACCTGGAGGCCATCCTGGAGTTGGAGCGCCGCCACAAAGTGGCCCGGGCCAAAGACATCGCGGAACGCCTGAAGGTTAAGCGCGGCACGGTGACCGGCGCCCTTAAATCACTGGCGGATAAAGGGCTGATCAACTATACCCCTTATAGCTACGTCACGCTGACCGCCAGGGGATCCGCCATTGCCAGCGAAATCAGCCGCCGCCATCAGGTCATCCGCGACTTCCTTACCGAAGTCCTTAAAATTCCAGCGGAAACGGCCGATACCACAGCCTGCCGCATGGAACACGTGGTGGAGGGCATGGTGCTCAGCCGCCTGGTCTGCTTTATCGATTTCATCCGCCAATGCCCCCGGGCGGGCAACGATATGCTCCGATCCTTTATCAGCTACTGCGACTCCGGCCATCTCAATTTGGACGCATGCGAAACCTGTATCGATGACTGCAAGGTAAGGTTCAAGGCACATCTCGAGCACGTGAAACATTCAGGATAGGGATCGTCAAACATGGTTTGGAGCTTTTGGTTTTCCTGAAAGAAAGGATGATCGACGATGGAATGGCTATCCGACCCGCAGGCCTGGATTGCACTGGGCACCCTCACCGCGCTGGAAATCGTATTGGGCATCGACAACATCATTTTCATTTCCGTTCTGGTCGGCCGCCTGCCGGAACATCAGCGGCAGCGCGCCCGGCTGGTCGGCCTGTCCCTTGCCATGATCATGCGCATCCTGCTCCTGATCTCCATCACCTGGATCATGCGCCTCAGCCAGCCCTTGTTCGCCATATGGGGGCACGCTTTTTCCGGACGCGATTTGATCTTGATCGGGGGCGGCCTGTTTCTTCTGGTGAAGAGCACATTCGAAATCCACAACAGTCTGGAGGGGGAGGGCCATGGGTCCGTTTCGACCGCAACGGCCTCTTTTGCGCATGTCCTGTTTCAGATCATGCTTCTCGACATCGTCTTTTCCCTGGACTCGGTCATCACGGCCGTCGGTCTGGCCCAGCATCTGCCCGTAATGATTATCGCCATTGTCATTGCCGTGGGCGTCATGATGGTGTCCGCCGGCCCCATCGGTGTCTTCGTGGATGCCCATCCCACCATCAAGATTCTGGCCCTGAGCTTTCTGATCCTGGTGGGTGTCACCTTGACGGCCGAAGGCATGGCGTTTCATATCCCCAAGGGGTATATCTATTTTGCCATGGCATTTTCGTGCTGCGTCGAGATGCTCAACCTTAAGATCCGCAAACGCACGCGTGAACCCGTACAGCTGCGCAAGAAAGCAATGGCGGATCAGGAGGCGTGAGGAGATGCCGGCTTTCGCCGGCATGACAATCCTGGCATGATTTGTTACCATAGCAGTGATGATTATCTGGTTCTGATCTGCGGATAGAGAGGAGGTTTCCATGGCCAGACCCGTATCTTTCCTCCTGACCATCGACGCCGCCATCAATCTCCTGCTGGGGATTCTGCTGCTCGCTTTCTGCCGCCCCATCGCGAACTTCCTGGGCGTTCCCACCACAGACGTCACATTCTATCCCACCCTTCTCGGCGCCGTCCTGTTCGGTATCGGCCTTGCCCTGATCATCGAGTCCCGGCGGAAGCCTTCAGGTCCGGTCGGCCTGGGCCTGGGCGGTGCCGTGGCCATCAATCTCAGCGGCGGTATCGTTCTGCTGATCTGGCTCCTCAGCGGCACCCTGAATCTGCCCCTTCGCGGCCTCATCTTCCTGTGGACGCTGGCCCTTATCCTGGTGGGCCTCAGTTCCATCGAACTGCTGGCCCTCTACCGCAAACGGTAACAGGGTATTATACGCCCATGGAGCACCATCGCGAACTATTCTGGACCAGCAGCGTGACAGACATCTTTACAGGCGTCCCACAAAACAGTACCATGTACCCGCCATCATGCCTGCAAAGCATTTAGGACAATCGTTAAAATGGCGGCACCAATGCCGGGCACACGGTTCCTTTTGGTCACTTTGCCTTTTCCGTGAAAGAAAGATGTAACCGTAAAAAGTCGAATTCCCCGTTTATCTGTCATTCCGGCGCAAGCCGGAATCTATCGGTATCGATATGTTAGAGATTCCGGATCACGTCCGGAATGACAGATTAAAGACGGTTTACGCGACCGTCAAGAAAAGTACCGTTTCATAAGGATACCCTCTACCATGGTTCTATGGCTACGCCGCATTTCTCTCTACTTCAGTGCCGGATGCTTAGGCGGACTTGCCGGCAGCATGGTGGTCTGGCTTTTCGGGGCCTATCGCATCAATGCCATCCTGCATGTGGCCATCCACCCCCGGCTGACTCCCGCATGGCTCTATCCGCGCATTGTCTGGGGCGGGTTGTGGGGTCTGCTGTTTTTGCTTCCGCTGGTGAAAAGCCGTTTCGTCCTGCGGGGCCTGATTTTGAGCCTGGGCCCCACCCTTACGCAGTTGTTCTATATCTTTCCCACCGTCCAGAATCAGGGACTGATGGGCATGAAATTGGGAACCCTGACACCGGCGACGGTCATCCTTTTCAACGCCGTCTGGGGGGTCACCGCCGCCCTCTGGCTGCGGTTGATCGACCGCAGTGCCTGATCAGGGGCAAGCGTCTGCCTTTTGACGCCGACGGTTAACCCGAACGCCTCATGAAATTTTTCTACGCAATAAATATTACGCAAATATTCAGGGGTATAAAAACGATTCGGGGTAAAGCCATGGATTCTGACCACCAAAAAAAATTTCAGCCGAACCCAGACGATGGGAAATCCTGGTCTATTGTACCCTGGTTCCTCTTATTTCTGGTCCCCGTCATCGGCATTCTTTTCTTCAGTCTTGCCGCCCGGGCCGATATCTGCGGCTATCCCGAAAAAGGTCTCCTGGTGGTCTCCCGCGGCGCCGAAACAACGGCTACCTTTCAGGTGGCCCTGGCCGAGAACCGGGATCAACATCGCCGGGGCCTGATGGGATGCCGTCGCCTCTCCCCGGGCACGGGGCTGCTTTTTATCTACCCGGAAGCCGCCCGGCGAACCTTTTGGATGAAACACACGCCCCTGGAACTCGCCATCATCTTTGTGTCTTCAACCGGCCATATCCAGGCCATCGAGAGGGGGGCACCCAACAGTACACGCCACATCCGTTCACCCAAGGGCATTCAATTTGTGCTCGAAATCAACCATGACGAGACCGGTCAACTCGCTGTCGGAGATCGCATCACCCTGCGGCCGACAACGCCCGGACCCGAAGGGGGCGATTGACGATGGCCTTAATCGTCCGGCCGATGGTCATTGCCGATTACACTGAGGTGCGTACCCTATGGGAAACCTGCGAAGGGATCGGCCTGAACGATGCCGACCGACCGGAAGCCATCGACGCCTACCTGCAGCGCAATCCCGGCATGAGCTTTGTCGCCCGGCAGGACGATGCCCTTGTGGGCGCCGTCCTTTGCGGGCATGACGGCCGCCGGGGCTATTTGAACCACCTGGCCGTCCACCCGGCCCATCGCGGTGAGGGTATTGGCCGCCGCCTCGTGGCCCATTGTTTGGAAGCCCTGGAGGAAGCCGGCATTGCCAAATGTCACTTGTTTATCTTTACGGACAACCCGGCGGGACGCGCCTTCTGGCGTAATATCGGGTGGGAACGGCGCGACGATCTGACCGTCGCCTCTCATACCCTGCCAGCACGACAATAACATTTCCTGGCAGCTCAACAATATCAGGGAGGCACCCCCATGAACGACATCCGCATCCACAGTTGGAACGAACTGCAGGAAGCCCTGTTCGAAGACGCCTGGAACCCGGAGATCGAACGCTTTCGCTCCCGCAATGCCTTTCGGGGGCTCTCCGACGCCGGCTACCCTCTGGAGACCACCCTGATGCGCCTGGGAGGCAGCTATGTGGAACTCGAGCGCCACCTTCTGCGCAACTTTCGCAAGTACGCCCACCGGGATGTGGTGGAACGGGATTCCCTCTGGCACTGGATGTCCGTGGCCCAACACCACGGGCTGCCCACCCGCCTCATGGACTGGACCTACTCACCTTTCGTGGCCATGCATTTCGCTCTGACCAATCTCGAAAAATACGACACCGACGGGGTCATCTGGGCTGTCAATTACTTCAAAGCCCACCAACTCCTGCCGCAAAAACTCATGCAGGCCCTCGACCAGGAAGGCGCCCATGTCTTCACCGTGGGCATGCTCTCCCAGGAGGTGGCGTCCTTGAACGAACTGCCCGAAATGACCACAGCGCCCTTCATGCTGTTTTTCGAACCCCCCTCCATCGATGACCGCATTGTCAACCAGTTCGCCTTTTTCTCCATCATGTCGGACCCCACGGCCCGCCTGGACGAATGGTTGGCCCTGCATCCCGATATCTGGCGCAAGATCATCATTCCGGCGGATCTGAAGTGGGAGCTGCGGGATAAACTGGACCAGGCCAATATCACCGAACGGGTGCTGTTCCCCGGCCTGGACGGCCTGAGCTCATGGCTCAAACGCCAGTACAGCCCGAAGGTGTAACGCGTTTAGGGACACTGATAAACACAGATGGACACGGATAAAACCGACAATTTTGTTATAAAAAGACAAAAACAAGACCAACAAAAAGCCCGTAGAAAAACAGAAAGAAAGACCTTTTCTACCATGAAGGGCACGGAGATTTTTGTTGTCCACAGATGAACACGGATTGCGGGAGAAGCGTCAAGCTGAAAGAGACGGCAAAACCCGTGCTCAGGCTGTTTAGGTTGTGGGTTTACCCTTTCAGCTTGACGCTTTGAGCTTGGCGCTTCTATTTCTCTTCGTGCCCTTCGTGGCCGATAACTTTTGGATGTCGATTTTTAACCTTCATGATCTCCATGCCCTTCATGGTGATCGCTTTTCATCGTCCATCAAAAGGAGATCAGAATGCCGTACGTCAACATCCGCATCACCCGTGAAGGCGCCACGCCCGAGCAGAAGGCCGAACTCATCCGGGGCGTGACCCGCCTATTGCAGGACACCCTGGGGAAAAACCCGGCCACCACGGTAGTCACCATCGACGAAGTGGAAACCGACAACTGGGGGATTGGGGGCGAGACGGTGACTGTCCTCCGCGGTATCTCTACATAAACAGCATCTTTTGGCCCTGAGCTGTGTTGCCGCCCTTTTGAAATCCTCGAAATAGATGACTATTCCTCCGGTTTCCACCCACCGCAGAGAATAGGACAGACGGGAAGTCCCGTATAGCGGGATCATATCCCGCGAAACGGGAAAAAGCGCTTACGCCTTGCTCAGAACCAAAACCTACCATTTATGTAGGGATGCCGGAAATGAGTGGTTCGAATGAGGCCTCAGTTAAACCATAGAAGTAAGTCTGGAGAAGGTTTTTAGGCTTTTGGTCGTGTATTTCCCATTGTCCCGCGCTGAGCATCGGCGGGGTGGACGGATAAAAGCGCGCGGACTGTCTGAGCCCCGCTGAAAGCGGGGTGAGTTTCCGCGTGCTCCGGCCGCCACGACGACGCGCAGGGAAGCCCCGCAGGGGTCGCGGGACACGGGCGTGTTCTTTTGCTTCGTTTTCTGTCACGGGACAGAAAATGAAGAAACGGGTTTATAAAAACATCCCGGATCGGTCATCAATCGAGCTTCGCAATAAAACGCCGATGGATCTCCAGCTTCTCCAGCGACAGGTTGACCACGTCGCGTGCCTGGGGATTGGCTTCCACATAGGCCTTGAAAAAAGACTGCACGGCGACGGGATCCCCCAGGCCGGCCACGGGGATGATCGCGGCGATGACCCGTTCGAACAGCAACGGGTGGAAATCCTTGAAGCGGTCCTGGGTGTCCACGAACCAGGGCCACAAATCCTTCACCGCGTATGGGTTGGCCGCCATGGCCACGAGGGGGATAAAACGGTTCCGGTCCGGCACATGGTCCAGCACGTAATCGCGCGCCGCCGCCAGGGTGTCCGTGTTTCGAAAGCAGCCCATGGCCGCCATGATCGTCAAACGCTCGTGTTCACTTTGCGTTTGTTCGAGCCGCTGGATCATCCACGGCAAGGCCGCGTCGTCGTGGAGCAAAGCGCCGGCCTGCAGTAGGGCTTTGAAAATATCAGGATGCACATCTTCGCCGGCCGTTAAACGCGTATACGCCTCGCTGGCAAACGCTTCTGCCGGCGGCGATCCAAATAGCACGGCATGCCACAACAACTGGTCACGGAGGGCGGCGGTTACATGGGCCTCCCCGTCCGTTGGGGTCCAGCCGATGGACGCCAACACACGCTCCGCCAACTGACGGCCGGCAGCAGCCGCATCGGCATGCGTTGCCAGCAGGTGGGCGAAGTGCAGATGCGCGTCGATGCTCACCAGGGGGAGAAACGCATCCTCCGCCTCGTACCATTTCAAAAACCCCAGATAGTCCTGGAAGCCGGCCTCACCGGCCAGTACCCGGGCAAACAGGTCGTTCTGCAGCCCCCAGCGGTCTTCGGATGACAGGTGCTGATCGCGCACCAGGCGGCCCAGGGCGGTCATGTCCGGTTCATTTTCATAGGCCACCCGGTAGAACCCGGTCTGGCCGTCGTTGACTTTCACCGCGGCGGCCTCACCGATATCGAGGCTCATCGTCGCCTCACGCATCAGCACCTGCTTGCGCCGTTCACCGCCATCCGGATCGAAAAGACGCAAAGTGATGGGAATCGGCCAGAAGCCCGCATGCGTGCCGGGCAAATAGCTGAAGCGTTCCTGTGCCAGGGTCAATTGCCCGCCGTCGCGCCGCACCCGCACCACGGGGTGCCCCGGTTGCTCCACCCAGGCCCGCATGATTTCGCTGACCGGCTGGTCCGAAACCGTCTCGAAGGCTTCCCAGAACTGAAGGCTGCCGGCGCAGGCATAGGCATGCCGGGATAGGTAATCCCGCAGCCCTTTCAGGAAGGCGTCGTCGCCGATGAACCCCCGAATCTGCCGCAGCACGCTGCCGCCTTTGCTGTAGATTATCGGCGCCGTACTGGTGTTGATCACCAGGTGTTCCCCTCCGGGAATTTCAATGGGAAACGTTTCCTGCAGGCCGTCCCGGCGCAGGGCCGCATCCGTCTGCGTAAGAATGAACTGACTCCAGATCTCCCACTCTGGTTGATAGTGATCCACGATCCCGAAACCGAAATAGGTGGCAAAACTCTCGTTCAGCCATAGGTAGCGCCAGTCCGACGGCGTTACCAGATTGCCGAACCACTGGTGGGTGATCTCGTGGGCAATCACTTCAAAGATGCGTTCCTGTCCGGCCTTGGAGGTGAAACCAGGATAGTTCAACAGCAGGTTCTCCCGAAAGGTCACCGCGCCCCAGTTCTCCATGGCCCCGAAAGCGAAGTCCGGAATACTGATGAGATCCATTTTGTCGAGCGGATAGGGGATACCGAAATAGGACTCGCAAAAGGCAAGCGCCTGCCGCCCCCACTTCAGGCCGGGCGCGCTGAATTGGGTCCCTCCCGGCGGCGTCAGCAGTCGGACCCGCCCGTCCTCCCCATCCTGGACGGATTCGAAACGGCCCACGCCGAAAAACACCAGATAGGTGGACATGCGGGGGGTGCGCGCAAAGCATACCCGTTTCTTGCCGTTCTCCAGCAGGATTTCTTCCCGCACGGCACCGTTGGAGATGGCCGTCAGGTCGGCCGGCACCGTCAACGCGATATCGAAAGTGGCCTTGTGCCGGGGATGATCGAAACAGGGAAAAGCCCGCCGGGCGTCGCTCTCCTGGAATTGCGTCACGGCCATATAGTGGGTGTCCCCGCTCCAGGGGTACCCGCTGCGGTAAAACCCGGCCATGCGATCGTTGATGGTGCCACTGAAGTCCATCGCCAGGGTAAACGGTTCTTCAACGGTCGCCGACAGACGGACGACCAGGGTCTCGTCGGCCGGTTCAGGCGTGATCTCCGCCTGGAGCGTGGTGCTGCCCATCCTGGCCGTGCATCGGGATATGTCCAGATCAATGGCGTTCAGATGCAGTGTGTCGAGCGGGCGGGCGGGGGTTGCCGTCAGTTGAAGCCGGCCGTCGAAGGTAAACGATTCCAGGTGGGGTTCGATCTGCAGGGCGTAGTGAAGATGGGACAGGTCAGGCATGCAGGGCCTCAATTCATTCTTGGGTTGACAGGGGAAAAAGCGGTTACATCAAATCTTTGATATTGCGCAGACGCACCACCATTTCATGCAGCGACGTTTCCGCCCGTTTGAGAAACGTTCTGAGCGGCGGCAGCTCTTCATGGGAAAAATCTTTGACGGCCGTTGCCAGTCGCACCTTCAACGGAACCCCTTTGACATTGTAGACATGCCGGTGAAGTTCGCCGACGATTCGTTGCCGGGCGGTCTGCACGTCTTCGGGAATCGTCATGGGCAGCAGCCAGATCATGCGGCTTTTATCGAGAGACCCCACCATGTCCGGGTCTCTGACGATGCGCGCCAACCGCTCCAGTATTGCCTGGTAGACATCCTGCTGGTTAATCGACCCGGGGGCCACCTTGGCCCGGGGAATCGCCCGGATAATCGCAAAAAGCACGACGGAAAACGGCGTACCATAGCGAACCGCCCGCTGAATTTCTTTTTCAATGAAAAACAGCATGCTGGAACGGTTGAGGGCTCCGCTGGGAATATCCTTTTTTTCCTTCTGCTTCTTCCAGGCCACCCGCCCCTTGACGATTTCTTCATAGATGGCTTTGAAATTGGTCTCGTCGATCCCCCGTTCCCGCAGGGAGGTTTGGACCTGGTTCAAAATGGTGTTGAGCTCTTCACCCTCGTCCGTGCCGGCCTCCAGCGCGCCCAGAATGCTGAAGGAGCGGACATCCCCGGCGTCCACGGGGATTCCCTTGCGCTGGTTCCACTCCCCCTGCAAGCGTTCGACCATCCCCTCCATGCGTCGTTTCAGACGCTCTTCGACTTCCTGTAGAATGCCGGGTTTGACATCCTTGGCATTGAGGCGGTCGAGAATCTGCGACTGGACGCGGCGGTAGATCGTTTCCAGATGGGTTTGGGGGCCGTCGCCTTCCTTGACGGCCTCGTCCATGGACAGCTTTCCGCCCACACGCTCCACGTAATCGACCAGCAAATCGGACAGGAGTTTTTCATCGCCCGTACCCTTGCGGATTTCGGCGGAAAGGTAGATCAGTTCCGCGGCAATCTGCGGACTGGTCAGCACCTCCTTCACCAATTCATCCCCGTCGATCCCGATGGCGGCCGCACTCTTTTCCAATACCTGCGCCAGTCCATGGCTCTGGAGTTCACGCCCCAACTCCTCCACCAGTTCGGCAAAATCGGTCGGCGGCATCCCTTCTTCCAGAAGCGCTTGTTTGAGCGTCGGCAACAGCCGCTTCAATTCCGCGGGGTCCGGCACCAGGCGCCGCAGGATCTGGGCCATGCGTTTCACGGAAATTTCACCACCGCGATACTCCTGCCGGACCACCTGGACAAACACCTGATCCGTCAGTTGATCGGCCTCTTCACGGATCAGGTCTTCATCCGGGTACACGACCCCGACCGTCTTCTGGGATTCAATCCCGCCGAGCAGTTTCCGCTTCATATCAAAAACCGCTTCGGCCAGTTCCGCCAGTCCGGCCCCTTCCATGTCCGGCGCTACTTTTTCCACTTCACTGCGCAGCCGCGTCAGCTGTTTAACAATCACCGGACCGGAGGACTTTTTACCGCCGCCCCCCTCCTGGGCCGATGCCAGGTCGGAATCGATCAGCGCCCGGGAAGCGGCGCCAGGGTTGTCAATGACCATGCGCAGGGACATGGCCTGCTCCAGTTCCTCCGCCACCATGCCGCCCGCCATAACGTCCAGAATGCTGCTAGCGCGTCCGCCCTCCCCCTCTGAAACGCCGTCCGGGCCCGTCTTCTTCAAGGCCTCCCGGGCCACCACCGCGTCATCTTCCGTGACTTTTTTATAGAAGACATGGTTGATACGGATGAATGCCACGCCCTTGCGTTTGAGCCCGGCCTTCATGGCGTCCACATTGGGATACGTGGTCAGGTCGACAAATATGCGGACGAATTCCGACACATCTGTGGCCTGAACCCCTTTCTCGAAAGAGACGGACTGGATACCGGCCTTTTTAAAATGGGAAACCATGCGGGTAACATTCAATCGCGGATCGAGGGGTTCATCCTCGACAAAAAATTGGTCCCGGTTCATGATGATGACCAGGGGAGACTGAACCGCGAGCCCACTGTCGATGGTCTTGGAAAAATCTTTGATGGACTGGGCCGTGTAGGGATGCTCGGCCTGGTACATCGTCGATCGATTGAACAATAAAGAAAAGGATCGGCCAATCCGATCAAATTCCGTTTTTTTCAGTTTTTCCTTCGCCATGGCGATTGATTCTCCGGGTATTCGCGCATCGATTAGTGGGCTTGCAGATAGGCTTCCAGATCCTGCCGAAACAGGCGGCAGTCGGCATAGCGATCTTCTTTGCGATAGGCCGTGGCCTTGAGAACGATCCGATCGATGGTTTCGTCCGCATGCGGATTGACTTCTGAAGGCAATTTGATGAAAATGCCGTCCTTGCGCCTGACTTTCTGCTTCAGCAAATCCGTTTTCGACTGGTAGGACGGAAACGGCAGGTCGGGGGACAGTATTTTAAACAGCATGGTACCCACCGCGTAAATGTCGCTGCGGGCATCGACTTCCCGTCCCAGGATCTGCTCGGGCGGCATGTACACAGGCGTCCCCTGGATCATGGGCGTACGCTCGTCTTCACCGCGTAGGACCTTGGCCACCCCAAAATCGGTGATCAGCGGCCGCTGGGTGTGTTTCTCCACCAGAATATTGTCCGGTTTGATATCCCGATGAATAATGTCCTCCCCGTGGGCATAATGCAAGGCATCCAGTATCTCTATCGTGATCCGCACGGCTTCCTCCACAGGCAGGGTGCGGCGGGATGGCAGCAGGTTCTTCCGCGCCATATCGATCATCTTTCCCAGGGACTTTCCCTGGACCAGCTGCATGGTAAAAAAGAGGAATTCGTCCGTCTCGCCCACCTCGTAGACCGGAATGATATTGGGATGGGAGAGGATAGCCGCCGATTCCGCCTCCGATTGAAAGCGCTGCGCTGTTTTGGGCGTCATGAGCGACTTGGGAAGAATTTTCAGGGCGATCTGACGCTTCAACGTCCGCTGGTAGGCGATGAACACCACCGCCATGCCCCCGCGGGCCAGCTCCTTGAGAATCGTGGAAGTCCCCACCTCTTTGCCGATCAGGTGGTCAACGTTTATTTTGGCAATGGCACCCATGGCATTCGCCGCCTGCAGGGCAAAATCGACGGATTCGATTCTGCCAACCATGTTCGTGTGGTGATATCAATCCGGATATCGAAAACGTATCCAAAGGTCGGTATGGAAACAATACCTGTCAGGTAAAGAACTTACTGAATCTCTTATTTATATTACAATTGACAGCCGGGGTCAAACTTTTGATACCCCTGAAATTTGGCAGTCCAGTGGCCGTCATCAATGCCCCGCACCGTTTTGACAGGCAGGACGGAACACTTACATTGTTCGAAACACTTGCGGAAAGGATCCCGAAAGCATCGCATGATTCTCTATTTAAGGCGCCCCCTAAACATCTTGTCCGTCCAGCCGGCGTTGCGTTATCGTCCCTGGCGGCTGGTTCTCGTCGTGGTCATACTCTGGTTGATGGCGGGCCGTGACGGGTATGCCTTCCAGGCGGCCCACGACCTGACGGTTACCCTCGCACCGGAAACCTCACGTCTGTCGGGAACAGACCGCATCACGCTCAGGGACGTTCCCAAGGCGGTTGTGTCCATCGGGCTGAATCCACGCATCCGGATTACCGCGTTATCGGTCAATGGCGTTCCCCGCCAAACCGTTGCCACGACCAACGGCGCGGCCGTCGACCTTTCCGATACGGCGCCGGGCCAGGCCATCGACCTGGAAATCCGATATGAAGGCTATTTTCGCGACAAAGCCCCTGAATTGCCGGCCAACACCGACAACCCCGGCTACGGCGTAAGGGGCACGATCACCCCACGGGGGACCCTTCTGCTGGGCGGTACGGGCTGGTACCCGGCCATCGGCGGCGCGACCGAGACGCTGGCATTGCAGGTCCATGCGCCCGCGGGCATCCGGGCGGTGACCGCCGGCCGTTCCGTCGGGTTTACCACCGGCGACGGTTTATCCGTTTCGCGCTGGCAAATCGACCCGCCGGCCGACCGCCTGGCCCTCTCGGCCGGACGGTATGTCGTGACCACGTCCACGGCCGGTGATACTCCCATTGCGACCTATTTCCTGTCGGATGACCAACCCTTGGCGGCGACGTATCTGAACGCAACGGCAAATTACATCGCCCTCTACGAAGAGCGATTCGGCCCTTACCCGTTTCCCCAGTTCAGTGTCGTCGAAAATTTTTTCCCCACCGGCTACGGATTCCCGGGATACACCCTCATTGGTGGACGGGTTCTGCGCCTGCCGTTCATCGTTAAAACGAGCCTGGGCCATGAAATCGCCCACTGCTGGTGGGGCAACGGGGTGCGCATCGACGCATCCGACGGCAACTGGAGTGAAGGCCTGACCAGCTATGTGGCCGACTACCTGTACCAGGAAATGCTGTCGGATGAAGCGGCCCGCGCGCACCGCCGACAGCTGCTGCGGAACTATGCCACCCTCGTCGCGCCGGCGGACGATTTCCCGCTGCGCCAGTTCTCCCATCGTTTCAACCCGCCAACCAAAGCCGTCGGTTACGATAAAAGCGCCATGGTGTTTCACATGCTGCGCCAGGCCATTGGCGACCAGGCGTTTTGGGACGGTCTGCGACACCTTTACCGCACCCGGCTGCATCGGGCCGCCAACTGGAAAGACCTGCAAGACGCTTTCGAGCATGTCCATGGCCGTGACCTGTCCTGGTATTTTCATCAGTGGCTTGAGAACCCGGGGGGGCCATCCCTGGCGTTCGAAGATATCCAGGTGCGGCCCGGGCCCTCCAACGGGTCTATCGTCAGCGGCGTTTTGCGCCAAAAAACGCCCCTCTATCGGCTCCAGGTGCCGGTCGTTCTGGCCAGTACATCGGAAAGCACTTCAAAAATTCTCGACCTCCGGGGCGAATCGACACCTTTCCGGATGCTTATCGACGGCCGGCCAAGGCGGCTGGAAGCTGACCCACAAGCCCATGTGTTTCGCCGGTTGGCCCCGGAAGAAATCCCGGTCACCATCAACTCCCTGCGTCGCAAGGCCCCCCTTCTGGTGGTGGTTTCGACGCGTTCGCCCACGTCGGCCCAACGGCAGACGGCCCGTATGCTGGCAAGCGCACTGGGCCGCAGCGACGTCCGTATGCTACCGGAACAGTCTGTGGGCGCCGACCTGCCGGATAACGAGGACATCGTGGTTCTCGGCGTCCCCAAGCATCCGATCCTGTATAGCGCCATGCAGGGCCCCTTCGCTTTGACCCCGGAAGGGTTCGAACTGGCCGGCCAAACCTATCCATCTGGAACGAGCAGTTTTTTCGGGGTGTGGCCTCATCCTCGCTCCAGTAAAAACGCCGTGGCCGTGCTGGCCCATGGCCGCGAAAACGACCATCTGACCCTGGCGCGCAAGATCCCGCATTACGGTCGTTACAGCTACCTTGTTTTTGCCGGAACCACGAATCAGGTTAAAGGTGTCTGGCCGGCGGCATCATCCCCATTGATACATGTTTGGCCGGAGGAGTGAAAATCTTCTATCGTTTACACAGGCCCCCCAGGCACCTGCATCAGGACCAGGTCTTTTCGCTTGACAGTTTGTACCGCCAATGATTAGGTTTAATTTACACGAGTTGACATTTCCATTTGCGGTCTCCTCGGCACCTGAACTGTGACGGCTACCGTCGCTTCTTCATTCTCCCCCTCACGTGTGCGAACACGGCCAATCGGATGTTGCGATTTAAAAACGGAAACATTCCCTCGCTAACGCGTTCGCTGTAAACGAGAATACGATCCTGCTCCCGTTCTTGGCACAACGTGCAAACCGGTTTAACGCCCAACCGTTGCCGATGACAACCGTCAGGGACGGACCCGGGACACCCGTGTCGACCCGGTGTCGACACATCCGCCCGCTGTGGCCGACCGCTTCATAACGCGCCCAGTTGTGTCGAGAGACACGTCCCGGTGTCCCCCCTGATTAGAAGCACTTTCAAGCCTCGGAACACGCCTGCCGATAGGGTCCGGACCGCCCCATCGCCGCCATGCCGCAAAAAGGGGCAAACGAATGGAAACCTTGCGGACAGCGGGGCTTTGCGAGGGATTGAAACGGCTTCGCGGCATAGTGATAGGCAACTGTCAAAGGAACGAGAGGAGGAGATTATGGAAAAACATTTGCTCAACTACGAGACGCTTTTGCAAATCACCCAACGCATCTCCATGTCCAGGGATTTTAACGATATTGCCCTGCTGAGCGTCACCGGCGTGCGAGATGCCCTCAAAACCAAGGGCTGTGCCCTTTTTCTGGTCAATCCCAAAACCCAGGAACTTGAAATTGCCGCTTCGGCAGGGCTCAGCGACACCTATCTCAACAAAGGGCCAATCAGTGCCCTGCGCTCCATTGCCGACGCGCTCAAAGACGGCCCGGTGGCCATTTATGACGTCGGCGACGATCCTCGGATCCAGTACCCGGCCGAGGCTGCCAAGGAGGGCATCGCCTCGATTCTGGCCATACCGATCATGGCCCGCGGCAATCCCATTGGTGCGATTCGCATCTACACCGCCGAACACTTTGAATTTACCCTTGAAGACGTGAACTTTGTTCAGGCGGTCGCCCAGATTGCCGGGATGGCCATCGAGATGTCGCGCCTTTACAAGGGGCTCAAAAGCAGCATCGAAATTCTCAAAGCAGCCCGTGATCCACGCGAGGTGGGTGCCAAACGCTGGACACCGCATGAGGGGGTGCCCATTAGCACCGGTAAACTCCAGCACTCGACCAGTGGTTCAACCGGATAGGGAACGGGGGAAGGTTATGGCCACGCTGAATCGGCGGGCGGCAGAGTGCATGTCCATGCCGCCCGTCAACCACCCATAAGGCCATGGACCCGGTCATCTCGCCGCCCGTGGACCGGTTCCCTTTTCGTACAACGGTCGCGTCGTGATTTGACCGGACGTAAAAACAGGAGATGCATCATGCACGGAAGCCATATTCTCCTGCCGGTGGATGGGTCGGATCATGCCCACCGGGCCACCCAATATGCCGGCGAACTCGTTAGCCTGCTATCCGGCCGTATTTTGCTGCTGTTCTGCCACCGGCCGTTCCCGAAAGTCATCGGCGAACCCTACCTCCAGTCCATTATCACACAAACGCTGGAAGAAGCGCAGGAAATCCTGAGCCCCTATCGGGATGCCCTGGATCAGGCCGACATCCCTTTTGAGGAACGCATCCTGGAAGGTCCGGCCGCCGACACCATCGTAAAGGTCGCGGCCATCGACCGATGCGACCTGATCATCATGGGCACCCGTGGGCGCAACGACCTGCAGGGGCTTCTATTGGGCAGCGTCACGCACCGGGTGCTTCAGACCGCCCCCTGCCCGGTTCTCGTGATACGTTGACCGCCTCCCGGCTCGGATAACGCCATTCCCCGCCTCGATGACAGGGTTTTACCGGAACCCCTGTTACCAATTCCTAAATTATCCCCTGACAAATCGGTCGCGCTTTGCTATTTTCAATTTGCTGGACACCTTGCTGCCACGTCCCTTGATTGAAGAGGCCTATATGACCCCACGACAACAGCGCTATCTGCTCATGATCCTCCTGGCGGCGGGCTTGCTGATCATCCTCATGACAACCTTTTTTGCCCTGACCCGCACCCAGCGTGACATTCAAATTGCGACACCGGCCGAAGAAACCTCACCCCCAAATGGGTTTACATTTTTCGATCTGCACCGCGCGACGGTGCTCAACCGGGACCTTCGCCGCAATCTTTCCCAGACCCTGGGGTCCGACGCGATTGCCCATGCGACCCCCATCGATCTCACCATGATCGACCGAGAATTTTTTAAAACCCATCTGCCGGTTTTGGATGGTATCCATCAACGCCTCAACCCCCCATTGGCTGGACGCAGGGAACACGACACAACCCGCCTGACCTATCACCGCGCCCAAACCCGGCAAATGCCCTTTCGCTTCATTGAACTTGTTTTTTCCAACCGCACCGGACGCCCCCTCTATTTCACCATCCATCCTTCCGCTGACTTCGGCGACAGCATCGCCACCCTGACGTCCAAATACGGCCCGCCGCGTGTCGTCGAAACGGGGGAGCGATCAGCACCCGTATACATATGGAAACAGGGGCGGGATATTCTGGTGGCCACTGTCTATCGGCGCCGCAGCGGACGCCTGTCCCAGGAAATGCGCATCTATTTTGTCGACAATCTGGAGCAGTATCTGGAAAACGAAGCCCTTAAGCGACAACAGGAAGCTGCCAGTACCAGCAATCCCGGACGACGCGCCTTTTAAATCCGTACGGCACACGGTTGACCGCCTTTTTATAGCCGGCCGTTGCAATTCACAACACCGATAGGCACTTATGGCCACCGGCCCGGGAGACGTCTAAGAATTGGTATCGGATTGGCTGTCCACGAGTGCAGACGAGACCACCATCGGCGCCTAACCGTATTCACACCATATCTGAACTGGATTTTAACGACACGTTAACACAAGCCTAACATCAAACCCGTAGATGTGCCCTGATAAACTAGAACCTATCTCAAAATAAAGATTAGGGTTCCTGGCAAGACGCGAGACGGTGAAAAAGCGGAGCATACACGCAGTATGTGAGCATTTTGAGCCGGCTC
>Ga0207799_100108_pt1 | contig 98512 bp, 82 predicted proteins | sample TtanPargueraPR_4_FD_187742 | JGI IMG/M metagenome (GOLD analysis project Ga0207799, IMG submission 187742) | Aerobic enrichment media microbial communities from Bioluminiscent Bay, La Parguera, Puerto Rico - Tt and M2 (SPAdes) | ecosystem: Environmental > Aquatic > Marine > Unclassified ...
AGACAGTCCGCACGCTTTTTTCCGCCCGCCCCGCCGATGCTCGGCGCGGGACAATGGGAAAACCAAAAACTGCAAACCATTTTAAGCCCCCTTCGAGGGGGCTACCTGAGGCCTCCCGCTCTGCGGGAGGAGCCTCACTGTCCATCCATAGACGGCATCTATGGACGAACACTATTTACGCAGCTAGGCTCATCATGGGGTATTGGGGGCGTGCGGCCTGGATTCAAAAGAAACGCGTCAGGGACTCCAAAATGCGCCTGCCCCGAACAGTGGCAATGCCACCTTGAGCCTATTCGGGTACGATATGTTAATTTAACAATAAATACAATGATATTTTATCGGCCAAACGGCTGAAAAATATTATTGACATTACCCTTTGGGTGTGTCAACAAATCCTGAATAAAGTTCATTCAGATGGTTTTATTGACGCAGGTCTATACGGCTTAATATACGGTAAGTCCTCAGGACCCCATTCGGATGTCAGGAGAGGTATGATGGACAGAGGCTACACGGGCAAGATTCTAAAGGTCGATCTCAGTACAGGTGATATTCAGGAGGAGGTCATTCCTGATTGGGTGTACGAGCGCTTTCTGGCCGGCATGGGCCTTGGTGCTTATGTCCTGCACCGGGATATCCCGGCCGGGGCCGATCCGCTCGGGCCTGACAACATGGTGGGTTTTGTGACCGGGATCCTGACGGGTACCGGCAGTCTGTTTACCGGGCGCTGGACCGTGGTGGGGAAGTCCCCCCTGACCGGTGGCTGGGGCGACGCAAATTGTGGCGGGATGCTGGCCCCGGCCATCAAACGCTGCGGCTACGACGGCATTTTTATCAGGGGCTGCAGCGACAAACCGGTCTATCTGGAGGTTAAAAACGGCAAGGCGGCCATATGCCCGGCCGATGATTTGTGGGGCAAGGATGCTGTCGAAGCCGAAGCCCTCCTGACCGAGCGCTGTCGTAAAAAGAAAATGCCCCGGGTGGCCTGCATCGGTCCGGCCGGTGAGAACCTGTCCCTCATATCGGGTATTTGCACCGACCGGGGCCGGATTGCCGCCCGATCCGGCCTGGGCGCGGTCATGGGATCCAAGAAGCTCAAGGCCGTTGTTCTGTCGGGAACCCGTAAAATCAACCCCCATGACCGCGATGCCGTGCATCGCCTGAGTCGCAAGTGCAACCGTTGGGCCAGCTTCCAGCTCCCCTTTGTTTCCGGAGGGATGCTGGGGAAGATCGGTACCCTCATGCGCATGCTGCCGACCCAGATGGCCATGGACGGGCTTATGTTCAAGCTCATGCTCAACAAATGGGGCACCACCTCCATGAACCAGATGTCGGTGGAAATGGGGGACTCCCCCATCAAGAACTGGAAGGGCACCAATCGGGATTTCGATCGCAAACGCTCTCGGACGGTCAATCCGGATATTTTCCGCCAGTGTGAAGTCGTCAAATATCACTGCTATTCCTGTCCGGTCGGGTGCGGTGGCATTTGCACCACCAACGGCCGGTTCAGCGAAACCCACAAGCCCGAATATGAAACGGTGCTGGCTCTGGGCGGCCTGTGCCTCAACGAGGATGCCGACAGTATTTTTTATCTGAACGAACTGCTGAACCGGGCCGGCATGGATTCCATTTCCGCCGGCGGAACCGTGGCCTTTGCCATCGAATGCTTTGAAAAGGGGTTGATCACCACCGCCGATACCGATGGATTGGAATTGACCTGGGGCAATACCGAGGCCATCGTGGCCCTGATTGAAAAAATGGTGCAGCGGGAGGGGATCGGCGATTTGCTGGCGGACGGCACCCAAGTCGCAGCGGCCAAAATCGGCCGGGATGCCCACCATTACGCTATCCATGCCGGCGGACAGGAACTGCCCATGCACGACGGGCGCTGCGACCCGGGATTTGCCGTGCATTATGCCGTGGAGCCCAGCCCGGGCAAACATACGGTGGGCGCCCAACTCTACTACGAGATGTACCGGCTTTGGAAAAAGGTCCCCGCCCTGCCCAAACCGGATATGCTGTATTTCAAGGGCAGCAAGTATGTGGCCGACGAATCCAAAGCCATTTGCAGCGCTGCCTGCAGCAAATATGTAAACGTCCTGAACGGCGCCGGGGCCTGTGTTTTCGGGGCTTTCCTGGGCGCCGACCGGATCCCTATCTTCGACTGGCTCAACGCCGCCACGGGTTGGCAAAAAAGCCCGGAGGACTACATGGCCATCGGCGAAGCGGTCCAGACACTGCGCCAGGCTTTCAATATCAAACACGGACGGGATCCACGCCGGAATATCCCCGCCCCCCGCACCACCGGTCAGCCCGCCCTTTCAACCGGTGCCAACAAGGGGCGCTACGTCGACATTCACCAAATGATCCACGACTACTGGCAGCAGTTTGGCTGGGATGCCACCAGCGGCAAACCTGATCCGGAGGTCATCGGCCCGCTCGTTCAAGCGCCGATCGGAGGGGTTGGTGAACGCAATTGATGGTTTTTGAAAAAAACTAACCAATTCTTTCAAAAGGGCGTAAATCCCAATTTAGATCGACAGGGTACGATTTCCGTATGTCAATATTCACGCGGTCCGAAAAGAGAGGTCTCCCAATGAAGAAGGACGCCCGCCCCATACCGGCATTCAAACGCAAGAAATGCATGGCCTGTAAAATCTGTGTGGATGACTGTCCTGTCAGTTGCATCGGCGTCGCGCCAAGCGGATCCGCTAAAGATCCCCATGGCTATCCCTTTCTGGAAGATGAAACCCGCTGCATCCATTGCGGGCAGTGTGCCGACAATTGTCCGGTGGAAGCCATTCGAATGGTGGCGGCGTGACGCCGCCATGCCTGCCGCAGGGAAGCCAAACCGATTCAAAAGGAAACAGGGTTGCCATGGAACTGATTTATCGTGAAAAAAGACCCGGGCGAAGTTATCTTAAGCAAGGCTATGTATTCATTCTCCTGTGGTTCATGGGACGGGCCGTCCAGGCGGCTTCCCGCGTTGATGACCGTGTGCGGAAGGAATTCAAGGACTTGCCGGAGAATTTCACTTTTGCCCTGGGCGTCATGCCGGCGGGCCCCCATTTAGTGGTTCGGAGGACGGCTGAAGGCACCGCCCGCTACCTGGGGCATCGCATCACGGCACAACCGGCGGATCTTAAAATGGAATTCAAGCACCTGGACGCCGGCTTTCTGACGTTCACCTTTCGCGAAAACACTCCCGTGGCCACCGCCCGCGACCGACTTGTGGTGGACGGGGAGGTGGGCTATGCTTGCGCGGTGGTCCGTATTCTCGATGCCGTGCAGATTTACCTGTTGCCCAAATTCATTGCCCGGCTGGCGGTCAAACGCTATCCCCGGTGGCCCCTGGGGCAAAAATTGCTCAATCGCACGCGAATTTACTGGCGGACGATCCTGGGGTATTGATCCTGTCCGCGCTTTGGCGGATGCGGTCGTGTATCTTGCCGCCATGGGGCCGGCATCCACAGAGGCGCCTGTTTTGAGGACCCAACACAAACGACGACGGAAACTTAGCCATGCCCATACCCACCAGTTTTGAATTCGAATGCCCGGTCAAGACCCATTGCGGTGATCGGGCCCTGGAAAACATCCCTTTCGAGATGCGTGCCATGAATGCCACCAAACCGCTGATCATCGGTGATGAACCGGCAACGCAGGAAAAGCGGCTCGGACCCGTCCTCGATGCGTTTAAAAACGCTGACATGACACTGGGGGTCGTGGAGGCGATTCCTGCAGAGGCGCCGGAAAGCGTTGCCGCGCAACTGGCGGCCATCTACCGGGACAAGGACTGCGATGCCATCGTGGCCGTCGGTCAGGGGCCTTTCATCGATATGGCCAAGTGGCTGAATCTGATGGTCTCAACCGGTGAGGAAAATCCGGAGGCCTTTATCGAAGGGAAGGGGATTCCCCGGACCCTCAAACCGTTGGCCATTATCCCGTCGGCCACGGCCGATGGCCTGGAACTCTCAGGCTATGTCCGCATCCAGGATACAACCCTCCGGTCGGTCAACCTCATGCCACCGCTTCTTTTTCTTGATCGCCGGGCCGTCGGGCAGCCCGGCGATATCGCTCTGGCGGAGACGGGTTTGACAGCACTGACCCTCGCCCTGGAAGCCATGTTTACGGCTGATGCCAATCCCCTGGACGTCGTATACGCCCGCACCGCCGCCAAACTGGCCGCCATGGGCCTGAACGGCCTGGCGGCAGGGTCGGAAAGCGAAGGGCCGCTGGCCCTGACGGTTGCCCATGGGGCGGCCCTGGCCGGTTGCACACTGGGAGCCGGCCCGCGGCCGCCGGCCTATAAGCTCGGATGGGCGGTAGCGGAAACCGGTAAGATTTCCGCGGCCCAGGCCATGGGGGTCATGCTTTCCTACGTGCTGGAGCATCGTTTGGCCGCGAATGGCATGCCGGCCGACATGCTCCTGGAGTTGCTGGACGGCGCGGGCTGCTATGCCCGAACCCCGGAGGGCCAGCGCGGTGCCTCGGGCTTTCATCTTCTGCGCGATTTGTTGAATCGTCTTTTCGAGACGACGGATGGAAAGATACGGCGAACCCTCAGGGACAGCGGCTTGAGTCTGCAGGACGTCACGGATGCGACAGACGGCATTGATGCTCCGGGGGAGGGAATTGCGCCGGGAGGTCAGGAGGCCATCATCCGCTGTGCCTGGGAAGGTCGCCCCATTCGATAACCGGTCGTCATCATTGCAAGGAGTGCCATTCACGATGCTGCATATACCAGGATACTACGAATACTGCTGCCGCGTTAACGTGGTTGCCGGGCATGACGGCCTGGAAAAAATTCCGGCCCTGCTCGAAAGGGTCCAGGCCGCCAGACCCTTGATTGTCACCGACCGCGGTGTGGCCGGCGCCGGACTGATCGATGTCGTGACCGCCGCCCTGGGAAATCAGGTTGCCATTGGCGGCGTGGAAGACGATGTGCCCCAGGATTCCTCCCTCGAAGCCGTGCAGCGCATTGCGGAGGCCTATCGTGCCAATGGCTGCGATGCGATCATCGCGGTGGGGGGCGGGTCGGTTCTGGATACGGCCAAGGGTGCCAATATCATGGTCTCCGAGGAGACGGACGACCTGATGGCCTTCAGCGGTGTGGGCAAATTAAAGCGCCGGCTAAAGCCCCTGATTGCCATCCCCACCACCGCCGGTACCGGGTCGGAGACCACCCTGGTGGCGGTGATCAAGGACCACGCCCGTCACCAGAAGATGCCTTTTGTCAGCTACTTTCTGCTCCCGGACGCTGCGGTTCTCGATCCGCGCATGACCCTGACCCTGCCGCCGGCCATCACCGCCGCCACCGCCATGGATGCGCTGACCCATGCGGTGGAGGCCTATACCTGTCTGGCCAAGAACCCTTTGAGCGATGGCAACGCCGTATCCGCCATCGAATTGATTGCCCGTAATCTGATGACCGTTATGCAGCAACCGGACAACCGGGACGGACGTCTGGCCCTGGCCGTGGCCGCCACCCTGGCCGGCATGGCGTTTTCCAACGCCATGGTGGGCATGGTGCACAACATCGGTCATGCCACCGGGGCGGTCTGCGGTGTGCCCCACGGAACCTGCATGGCGATTTTGCTGCCCTATGGCCTGGAATACAACCAGCACCGCAACGGTCATTTGACGGCGGAGCTGCTGTTTCACTTAGAAGGCGCCGAGGTATACGCCCATACACCCCGCGACCAGCGTGCCGCGCAAGTGATTGCCCACATCCGGGAAATGAATCAATCCCTGCACGCGATCACCCAGGGCCAGCATGCTCGCTGCCTGCGCGAGACCTATGATCGGGACGGCAACAGGGCCGTGCCTTTCGAACGCCTGCCGGAGATCTCCGCGGCCGCCAAAAACGATCCGGCCATCCTGCTGAACCCCGAAGATCTGGATGACGAAGATTATATGATGGTGCTCGAGCATGCCTGGGACGGCTCCCCATTGAATCGCGCGGACATCGCCGAATTTGAAAAAAAGGTTTGCGCATAGAGGGAGAACGAATTGGCCGGTTTCACCCTCATCAGCGGCAACCGTATGGAATGGCTGGCCCGGGAACTGGCCGCCCACATAAAAATTCGAACGGGCGATAGCCTGACGCCGGAGCTTATTGTCATTCAAAGCCGGGGCATGGAGCGCTGGCTGGCCCTGGAAATCGCCCGGCATAACGGTATTGCCGCCAACCTGGATTTTCCCTTTCCCGACGCTTTTCTGCGTCGGATCCTGGATGCTGCCCTGCCTGATACCGTTTCGGAATCCTTCTTCGACCGCGAGGTCATGACATTCGGGATTTACGCCCTTCTGACGGATTTGGCGGCGACTGATCCGGCCTTCCATGTCATTCAACGCTATCTCCGCCGCGACGTCGGCGGGTTGAAACGGTTTCAACTGGCCGAACAGATCGCCCGCCTGTTCGATCAATATCTTGTTTTCCGTCCGGACATGATCCTGCACTGGGACGAGGGACAGTTGACGGGGGAAAACCCGCACGAGCGCTGGCAGGCGGTTTTATGGCAGGCGTTGCGGCAGCGTCTGCCCGACAAAAGCCATCGGGCGCATCTGTGGCAGCAGATGATGGCGTCGTTGCAGAGGGGGGACGTTTCGACCGGCAGCTTGCCGCCGCGGGTTTCGGTTTTCGGCATCTCCTACCTGCCGCCGTTTTATTTGCAGGCCCTGTCAGCCCTGTCCACTCTGATGGCGGTTGATTTTTATCAGCTGAATCCCTGCCGCGAATTTTGGGCGGACATCGTAAGTCGTGACGAAGAAAAACGGTGGCGCCGTTCATGGCGAAACGCAGGCGGCGCCGGAACGGAAGCCAACTTGCACCTGGACGAAGGCAATCGCCTGCTGGCATCCATGGGGAGCCAGGGCCGCGCGTTTCATCGTCTGGTGGGCGATTTCGATATTCAGACGGAAGCGTTGTTCCAGGACAGCGACGGCCGGAGCCTTCTTGCGGCCATCCAGGATGACATTTTAAATTTGCGCAGCCCTTCGGCCCAAGACGGGCGGACAGTTCCATTGACCGCCGGTGATCGTTCCCTTCAAATCCACGCCTGCCACAGTCCCATGCGTGAAATTGAAATTCTCCACGATCACCTGCTGAACATGCTGGATGCCGATCTCAACCTGGAGCCCCGGGACATCCTGGTATTGACAACGGACATGGAAACCTATGCGCCCTATATCCAGGCGGTGTTTGGCACGCCCGAAGATGAAAGCCAGCGGCTGCCCTTCAGCCTTGCGGATCGCGGCATGGTTCGGAACCGCCCGGTGGTGGATGCGTTCTTTCTTTTGCTGGACCTCCCGCAGTCACGTTTTCCGGCCAGTGAAATTGCCGGTCTCCTCGAGGTGCCCTCCCTTCGGACACGTTTTGGCTTTGCCGATGAGGACGTTGCCCTGATTGGCGATTGGATTTCGGAAACGCGTATCCGCTGGGGGACGGACGGTGCGGCCAAATCCCGCCTGGGGCTGCCGCCGGAAGAGGCCAACACCTGGCAGGCAGGGCTGGACCGGCTTCTCATGGGGTATGCGGTCGCTTCGGATGACGGGTCCTTATGTCACGGCATCCTCCCGGCGGCCGGGGCCGAGGGAACGGCGGCGGATGTCCTGGGGCATCTGGTGCATTTCATGGAACGGTTGCAAGAATGGCAGCAGCGATTGAGCGCTCCCATGCGCCCCACGGCATGGGCGCGCTGTTTGCTGAACCTTCTGGACGATTTTTTTGAACCCGCTCCACCCCATGAACCCGACCTGCAATGGCTGAGGCGGCTGATCAACGATATACCGCAGTCCACGGTGGAAGCCGCCATGGACGACCCGATGGGTATCGAAGTGGTTCGGGCCTACCTCCGGCAACGCATCGAGGATCAACGCTCGGGGGCCGGCTTTATTTCCGGCGGGATTACCTTTGCGGCCCTGCTGCCCATGCGCAGTATTCCCGCCAAGGTGGTCTGCCTGCTGGGGATGGGACAGGATATGTTTCCACGGGAGGATCGCCCCCTGGGATTCGATCTCATGGCGGCCGAACCGCGCCTGGGGGACCGCTCCCGCCGCAGTGATGACAAATACCTGTTTCTGGAGGCCCTCATATCCGCCCGGCAGTGTTTCTATGTCAGTTTCACGGGGTACGATGTCCAGGACAACACCCGCTTGCCGCCGTCGGTCCTGGTCAGCGAATTGATCGATTACATTACGGAAGGGTACCGGGTGGACGAAGAGGACCTGGTGACCCGACATCGGCTGCAGGCCTTTTCGCCGGCCTATTTCCGGCCGGCGGATCAGCGGCTTTTCAGCTACAGCCAGACGGCCCATGATGCGGCCGTCCGTCTGGTTGCGGCACGTTGGCAGCCCCGGGCGCCGAGGGACTTTATCGCATCGCCGCTGCCCCTCTGGGATGCCGGATTCCAAACGGTCGGTTTGGACCGTCTGACCCAGGCTTTGGGCCATGCCTGTCGTTTTCTGATGGAACAACGCCTGCAAATCCGCTTGTATGACAGGTCCGTGGACACCAACGACCGGGAAAGTTTTGCGCTGGATCCACTGGGGCGTTTTGATTTGGGCCAGACCCTGGCAAGGGAATTTTTTCAGGCATCGGACATGCCGGAAGCCATGGCCAAAGCCAAAGCCCGGGGCCAAATGCCCCATGGCGCTCCGGGGCGGAAGGCATTCAAGGACGTTTGGGGGGAAGTGGCCGATTGGATCACCGTGATCCAGGAGATTCAGCAAGGTGCTTTGCCTGCCCGCGTTACGGTCGATAGGCAAATCCCCCCCTATACAATTACGGGGACGCTGGACACACTGTTCCCGGGGGGACAGCTGTGTTATCGCTTCAGCACGGCCAAAGGCACCGATATAATCGGCGCTTGGCTGCGCCACCTGCTTTGGGGCGGCCGGGCTGACCAGGAGGGGCATCGCCCGACGGTGCTGGCCACCCGGGACGGCCTGTGGCGCTTTCGACCGGTGGACCAACCGGACGGTCATTTGCAGGCGCTCCTGGCGATTTACAAACGGATCGGCCATGAACCGGTTCCCCTATTTCCGCGAACCTCCTGGAACTATGCCGTCATGCGCTTCGAAAAACACGATACACCGGAAAAGGCTCTGGAGCGGGTCCGGGCTCAATGGTCGACAACCTATCGTTATCCGGGAGAAGCGGATGATCCATACATCCGGTATTGTTTCCCCCATGGGAATCCCCTGGATGAAACCTTTGTCGCAGTGACCGAAGCCGTCTACGATCCCATCATGCAATTTGCCGAGCGAGTCCATTAATGATGACCCCACGATCAACAGGGCCGGCGCATGGTCTGGCCCCCGAATTTTCCGCCGACAACGATGCCGGAGCAGGACGGATCACGGGCATCGTGATAAAAAAAACACCTTTCAAGCGAGCCGCCGTCATGGTGGATGGTCATCTGGCCGTTTATGCGCGTCCCCGGGATGCCGAGCGGTTGCACACCGGTGATGCCGTCACCAAAGGGGCACTGGCGGATTTGCACCGTTGTTACCAGGATTATGGCGCCTATCGCCAGGCCGTGCGCTTTTTAAGTGCCCGGGATCGAAGTGTCCGGGAAGTGCGCAAGCATCTCAGGGCCAAGGGATGGGAGGCGGCCGCCTGCGACCGGGCGGTTGAACGTCTGCAGGCCGAGGGGTATCTTGACGACCATGCCTTTGCCCGCCGCTGGGTCGATATGCGCTGTCGCACGTCACCGCGCAGCCGTTTGGCCGTTATCCAGGAATTGAAGCAGAAGGGTGTCCTTAGAGAGGCCATTGACGCTGCCGTGGCATGCATGGACGAGGCGGCGCTGGCACTGGCGTGCATTCAAAAGAAAGCACGACAGTGGGAGCGCTACGGTGAAGACGAAAAAGAGCGCCGTATCGTCGTTTTTCTTCAACGCAAGGGGTTTTCCTATGCCGTGGGACGGAAAGCCGCCCAAGCATACCATGACCTGACAAAGGACGATTGACTTTTTAGCCCCATGCCAGTATGAGTCCCCCAATCAAGGGGAGTGATTTACCATGTACGCATCGATGACCCTATATATCGCCGCGGTCCTGGCCGCCAACTATACCGCCACCTGGTTCATACCGCTGCCGATCTTCGGCATGGTATCCGTCGGTACCCTGATTTTCGGCATTACCTTCACCCAACGCGACAGGGTGCACCGCTACGGACGTAAAGCCGTCTATACCATGATCATGCTTGCGGCCGTCGGCATGGTACTGGAATCCCTTTTCCTGGGGGTGGAATGGCGCATCATCCTGGCCTCGTTTATCGCTATCGTCCTCAGTGAGACCGCCGATACGGAAATCTACCAGAAACTGCTCCATCGCAGCTGGATTCAACGGGTGACCGGATCCAATCTGATCAGCATCCCCCTGGACAGCATTCTCTTCAATGTGATTGCCTTTATGGGGGTTTTCGCGCCGGGCATGCTGGTGGCCATCATCTTCGGGGAAATCGTTGCCAAATTTTCCACCGGTGCGCTGGCTGCACTTTGGCGGGCGCCGGGTAGAATCAGGGACGTACCCGCCTGAACTTTGTTACAGGATGGAATTCTTCGCGGCAACCGGCGCATTGCCATCAATCCCCGAAGCTTGAAACGTATCCGCGCTTGACGGACCGCGAAGATACCCGCTATTCATGCACACCGGCTCCGGCTCCCGCACCGATTCACGGTCGGCACAGACAGGAGGCGGAAAGATCGCTACAGGAGACGGCCATGGGACAGAACGCGCAACGACACCCTGACGAACGCCTCCCCGAGCGGCGCACGACACCCCGCGTGGGGGTCGAATTCTGGGTTGAAGAGTGCTGCCATGACGGCGTCTATTTCCACCGGGTGACCAACCTGAGCCGTGACGGCTTTTTTGTTGAAAAAAAACTGCCGTTTGAGGTCGGGCAGACCGTCCACGTCCGTTTGGAACTGCCGGGCATCCAAGACAAGCTGGATGCCCGTTCGCGTGTGATCGCCAACTACCGTGACGGACAAGCCGCAATGCGGGGGGCGGGGTTTCAGTTTCTGGAATTGGACCAACGGACACGCGCGGGGATCGATGCCTATATCGATCAGGTCCGTCAGCCGTAAGAGGGCGGTTTCACCATTGTAAATTGGCGGGCACGGCAAGGCGGTGCCCGCCGGCGACCGTAATGAATTGACGGCATCGTTGCCCTAGCCCATAGCACGCCTAGCCCACATCACAGGAGGAACGGCGATGACCCTGACAACGTTCCTGCAAAAAGCGCGTAAATTCGAGCTCCAGGCCTACCGGCAACCCGCCGACCACGGCCGTCTGGCGGAAACCCATATCGCCTATTCCGGCTCGCCGTTTCAACATCCGGACAACCCGGAAAAGATCATTCTGGTGGCGGATCCCTACAGCCAGAATACCTTTTATTACGAATTCAACAAAAGCGACATCGGCCTGGCCGAAGATCTTCCCAACATCGTCAACCTGGAAAACGAAACCCTGACCATGGTGCGGCTATGGGTGAAGAAGGGCACCCTGGCGGTGCGGTGCACACCCTTTCGGGTTGCCAACACGTTGGGGTAAGGGGTCAAAACGCACCGAGCTGGCAGGGTTTTACTTTAATACCCAAAGCCTCGCACACATTGGCGATTTCCAAACGCGATACGCCCTGGCGTCGGGCGATTGCCCAGGCGGCGTGGCAGGGCAAACGGTCGTTTTCAAGGGCCCCTCGAATGTCCTTTTCGAGGGCCGCATCCCAATGATCGGCTTTCCTGACGATACGGTTCTCCGGGGTATACCCGAAAAGCCCCAGCTGGCAGCGCATCAAGCGCACATCCATCAGATCCAGCGTTTTGCCGATGGCGGCCGGTTCCCGTCCGAGTTTTTCGGCAACGCCATGGGCGGCGGCACAACTGACGCGGCCGTTCTTGATTTTTTCGCTTAAGGCGCGGGCCACATCCTCATCCGGCACAGACGATGCCGGGTGCTTGCCGGCATACCCTTCACGACTATCATGCGACATGTTATCCTCCTGAAATTAAGGTCAAGCCACTACACTATGCTAGAATCGATGGTGTGATCAAGTCGTCATGCGACCGCAAGGTGCTGATCTGAAATTGACAGGGTTGCGCATGATTGGTAGGGTAGCGCGTCTTTGCGGCGGTGATGCGATTTCGTATTGCCGAAAGCGTTTTCGGCCGGGCGATAGCCCCAATCGTTAGACAGGAGATATGCATGCGTATGAGCGAAAATTTCATGCCGGCCTTCCAGAGCGAGGAAGAGCTCCGGGGGCACCAGTTGAAAGGCCTCCAGTGGACCGTGCAGCACGCCTACCACGGTTCGCGCGAATACCGGAAAAAGTTTGATGCCGCCGGCGTGAAACCGGAAGACATCCAAAGCCTGGACGATCTGAAGCGATTGCCGTTTACCACGGCCGAGGATTTGCGCGCAGGATATCCTTTTCCATTGCGCTGCGTGCCCTATGAAAAGATTGTGCGGATCCATTCCAGCAGCGGCACGACGGGCAAACGCAAGAACCTTTGCTATACCCAGAAAGACGTCGATGATTGGGCCCGCTTTTTCGCCCGCTGTTATCAAATGGCGGGGGTGACGGAAAGCGACCGTGTGCAGATTGCCGTGGGATATGGTGTCTGGACCGCCGGGGTCGGCTTCCAGGCGGCCTGCGAAAAGCTCGGGGCCATGGCCCTGCCGGCGGGACCGGGCAACGTCGATTTGCAATGTCAGTTCATGTTGGACCTCCAGTCGACGGTATTGTGCTGCACGGCCTCCATGGGGCTTTTGCTGGCCGAAGAAATCAATCGCCGCGGGTTGTCGGATCGCGTCAACATCCGCAAAGTCATTTACGGATCGGAGCGCTCTTCCCGATCCATGCGTGAAAAGATCAGCAGCCTGCTGGGGGGCGCCGAACTTTTCGACATCACGGGTTTGACCGAACTTTACGGCCCAGGCACCGGCATTGAATGCCCGGATCATGACTGCATCCACTACTGGTCGGATTATTACCTGCTGGAGATCCTTGACCCGGAAACCCTCGAACCGGTGGCCGACGGCGAGTGGGGCGAGATGGTGGTCACGACCCTGGCCAAAGAAGCCGTGCCCATGATTCGCTACCGCACCCATGACATTACGCGCATTCTACCGGGGCCCTGCAGCTGTGGCAGCATTATGCCGCGGCATTCGCGCATCATGGGGCGCACGGACGACATGTTCATTTTCCGGGCCGTCAACATCTATCCCTCGCATATCGACACCATCATCTCCGGCATTTCGGAGTTGGGATCGGAATATCAGATTCATCTCGAACGGGATGCCTCCGAACGCGGGGTCATGCGCATCGTGACCGAAATCCGCGAGGGGGCCGACCTGGAAGCCTGTCAGCCCCTGGCCGGGGTGCTGGCCAAAAAAATCAAACGGGAATTGATGGTAACGCCCCAGGTGGAACTTGTCGCCTACGGCACCTTGCCGCGCTCGGAGCGCAAGAGCCAGAGGGTGTTCGATGAGCGGATTCAGGACCCCATCATTTAGCCGGACATTCCGGCGCATGACGACGGTGTCGTACATTCTAAGGGAATGCCTATGAAACAATGCTCCTTTGTGGTCGTCCCTTTTAAAGAACTAAGCCCGGATGCTCTGACCGGCCTTCTGGAAGCTTATGTCAGCCGGGAAGGCACGGATTACGGCCATACCCCACCGCCCACGCTGGCGGAAAAAACAGCGCAGGTACGCCGGCAACTGGAACAGGGGGATGCCGTCATCGTTTTCGATCCTGAGGTTCAAAGCTGCAATATTATACCGCGCCACGACCTGCCGCCGGATGCCATCAACACATCCGCAGAAACCCAATAGACCAGGTCATGGCCGCCCAAACCCGATAGCGTGCACGCCATGCAGCCATTCGACCCCATCCATACACCCCTAAGCGGTCCCTGCCTGATCGAAGCCGGAGCGGGCACCGGTAAAACGTACACCATCACCACGCTCGTGGTAAGGCTCATCCTTGAAGACGCCCTGCCCGCCGAACAGATTCTGGTGGTGACGTTTACAACCGCGGCAACAGCTGAATTGCGCGATCGCATCCGTCGCCGTCTGAAGGATGCCCAGCGGATCCTGAGGGGGCATGCCCTTACGGACGACATCCTGACGACGATTATCCACCGCAGCGGTCCGCGGGATATTGCCCTCGAACGGCTGGAGGATGCCCTGGCCAATTTCGACCGCATGCCGGTCTATACGATCCACGGTTTCTGTCAACGCGTCCTCCATGAAATGGCCTTTGAAACCGGCAGTGGCTTTGAGGCCGAACTGCTGACCGATGCCACAGCGGTCGTCCAGCAGCTGACCGATGATTTTTGGCGCCAAAGCTGGTACGCCGCACCACCGGAACTCATGGCCTTTGCCCTGCAGGTTATCAAAACACCGGATGACCTGGCCGCGCTTTACCGACGCCACGCCATTCCGGATGTCCATATCCGGCCCGGCCGGACCGATTTGCCGCCGGTGTCGTTTGAGGACTTTCGCGCGCGCTGGGAAGCCACCCGCCGGTATTGGCCAACCAGCCGGGAAGTTATCCTGTCCCTGCTGCAGTCGCCTGACCTTAAAGCCAATATCTACGGCCGGCCGGATCGCCCTGCCGGCCGCGAAGGGGCCTTCTCCCAACGGGATGCCAAAATTCAAGCCTGGATGCGCCAGATCGACCGATGGTTGACCGCTTCGGACAGCGGCTACCCGCTTCCCGAGGCCCTGGTTTATTTCTGCCAAACCAAACTGGACGCGTCACTCAAGAAAGGCAAGACGCCCATCCAGCACGCCTTTTTTGAGGCATGCGATCAGATCATGGAGGAGAGCCAGAGGCTAACCGCCGCCATGCACCAGTGGCTGACCATGTGGCAGGTTCACTATTTTCACCACCTTGGTGAGGAATTGGACCGCTTCAAACGGGAGCACCAGACCCTGTTTTTTGATGATCTCCTGCTGATGGTCCGCGACGCGTTGCGCGAAAATCCCAATGGGGCGTTGTCAAGGTTGCTGCGGTCGCGCTATCGGGCCGCTCTGATCGATGAATTCCAGGATACGGATGCTGTGCAGTACGAGATTTTTGAAACCCTCTTCAACGGAGACGACCAGCGGCTATTCCTGATCGGGGATCCCAAACAAGCCATCTACAGTTTCCGGGGGGCGGATATTTTCACCTACCTCCAAGCCGCCCGCAACGTTGCCGCGGGCTATACCCTCACCTGCAACTGGCGGTCATTGCCAGGTTTGGTCCGAGCGGTGAACACCCTTTATCGCCAGTGCCCCGACCCCTTTGTGTGGCCGGAGATCGCCTTTCATCCGTCAACAGCCGCCAACCGACAAGAAGAGGGCACCCTGCCGCCGCGTTTGGCAGTGCTCGCCCCCCTGACCATCTGGTTTCTCGACAATCCCGCAGGGGAAAACAGCCGCCCCCAGCTGAACAAAAAAACGGCTTCCGAACGGATCTGCGCTGCCGTTGCCAGGGAAGTGGGGCGGCTTACCCGGAACCCTCCGGATGAAGCACCGGTCCCGTTCCGTGACATGGCGATCCTGGTGCGCACCAACCGACAGGCCCTGATGGTCAAAGACCATATGGCCGCGGCCGCCATTCCGGCGGTGATCTACAATGCCGGCAGTGTCTTTCACCGTCCGGAAGCCCTTGATTTGCAGCGCATTCTGGAAGCCGTGGCCGACCCCGGCGCCGAGAGTAAATTGCGTACGGCGCTGGCCACCCCCTGCTTCGATCGCAACGGGCACGATCTGGTCCTGGGCGACCCGCTTCCCGCCTGGTGGGATGCCACCCTCGACCGGTTTTTTCACTACCGGGATTTGTGGCGCGATGGGGGATTCATGCGCATGTTTCGCCACCTCATGGCCCGCGAAAAGATCGCCCCGCGTCTGGTGGCGGCGCCATCCGGAGAACGCTATCTGACCAATATACTGCATTTGGCCGAATTGCTTCACCAGGCGGCCGTAATGCGACATATGGGCATCGCCGAACTGCTTCAGTGGCTGGTCGTGCAGCGTTGGCAAAGCCTCGATCCACCTGAAGCCCATCAGATGCGGCTGGAAAGTGATGATGATGCGGTCACGATCCTGACGGTTCACAAAAGCAAAGGCCTAGAATTTCCAATCGTCTTTTGTCCTTTTGCATGGGAGGGCATGGGGAAGCCGACGCCACCGGCTTTATGCCATCATGCAGGCAAGGCGCGGCGTTTGCTGGATCTGGGCTCCGAAGACATGGAACGGCACCTCGCCCGGATGGCCGAGGAACGCATGGCGGAAGAATTGCGTCTTTTGTATGTCGCTCTCACGCGCGCGAAAAACCGGTGTTTCATGGTCTGGGGCAATTTGCCTTCTGCCGCGTATTCCGCCTTCGCGTATTTATCGGATACGGGTCAAGTCAGGGACAAAAACCGGGGGTTCTGGGAGGGGTTGCAAGCCCGGGCAGCGGTTTTTCGCCGTCGCACCAGCAGCGAACACCGCAAGGCGGTCGCGGATGTGGCCGGACGATCCGATGGCGCGATCGGGGTGCGGGACATAGCCGAAGATGCTGATGTGGTAATTGACCATGTCCAGGGGACTTCGGCGGTGGGGCCGCCCCGTGTTTTCAGCCGGAAAACCATGACCACCTGGCGCATCACGAGTTTTTCATCCCTGATTCACCATCGGCAAGAGGCGGTGGAGATTCAGGACGATGAGGTCGAAAGGGAAGACGCGTTTAGTGGGTACCGGCAGGACGGCGAAACCGACCGCCCGGAATTGTCCATCGGCGCGATAAGCGCATTTGAAGCCAGTGCCCGGGCCGGTCTTTTTTTCCATGACATACTGGAACACATCGATTTTACCGCCCCCCACCCCCACGAATGGCAAGGGACCGTGGATACCCGCATGCAAGCGCATGGCTTCGCCCCCCAATGGCGGGATACGATCCTTGAAGCCCTGCAACGCGTGGTTCAAACCCCCCTGGAGGGGGCATTCCCGGAATCCTTTTGTTTCCAACAGGTCCCCCTTGACAATCGGGTGAATGAAATGGCGTTTCACCTACCCCTGCATGCTGTCGACGCCGCCGCGTTGGGCCAGGCCTTTTCCGTCTGCCGTCAGCCGGATTTTGAGGGGCGCCTTCCCGATCTTATGGAACAATTGGCGTTTTCCCTATCGGGCGGATTTCTCAAAGGCTTCATTGACCTTGTATTCCGCCACGCAGGCCGTTATTTCGTCGTTGACTGGAAATCCAACCTGCTGGGGGACACCTTTAAGGCCTACCAACCCATCCGGCTGGCTGAAGTCATGACCGCCGATTATTATTTCCTGCAATATCATCTCTACACACTCGCGCTGGATCAGTATCTGCGCTCCGGCTGCCCGGGTTACACCTATGAAAAGGATTTCGGCGGCGTTTTTTATTGTTTTATTCGAGGGATGGGATCGCCGGACGGTTCATCGACAGGGGTGTTCTACGATCGACCGACATCCGAATTGATTCGAGAATTACGGCATTCATTATTAGAATAATATTAGTTAATTGGAATCTATTTGCTCAATAATGACATGATAAAAATCGGCTTCGATAGCGATGTCTGCCGTGACCTGTTCCGGGATATTGATATCGCCTTCGCCCGTCTGTTGGCCCGTATGGCGCCGGAAGCGCCCTCCGGGGTGGTTCTGGCCGCCCTGCTGACAAGTCGCGCATCGGGGGAGGGCCACGTCTGCATGGATCTGAGCCAATGGGCGGGGCATGACCTGCTTTTGGGCAACGGCAATCCCACGGGTCTGCAATGCCCATCATTTGACGAATGGCTGACCCAACTGCAACGATCTTCCCTCGTGGGCGATGGCGGCGGCGCATGCCACCCATTGGTTTGCGATAACAAGGGGCGCGTGTACTTGCAGCGGTTTTTTCAGCATGAGCAACACCTGGCCAGGCTCCTTCGCCACAAGGCGGCGGCACCATGTCCGGCGCTTTCGGCACCGAAAGAGGGGCACCTCGTTTCCCTTTTGGACCGCTATTTTAAACCGACCGGAAACGATACATCGCCCGATTGGCAGAGAATTGCGGCGGCAGTCGCCATACAGAAGCGGCTCTGCATCATTTCCGGGGCCCCCGGTACGGGGAAAACCACCACCGTAGCTAAAATCCTGGCCGTATTGTTGGAGTACGAGCCCCACGAGACGCTGCGCATACGGCTGTGCGCCCCTACGGGCAAAGCAGCGGCAAGGCTGGGGGCCTCAATCGTACAGGTCTGTCAAGAGATGGATTTCCCCGCGTCCATTGCCGCAAAACTGACCGCCGTGGAGGCCTGCACCATCCATCGATTGCTGGGGGCATTGTCACGGGGCAGGGGTTTCGTTTACAATGAAACCAATCCACTGCCGACCGACGTGGTGGTGGTGGACGAAGCATCGATGGTGGATCTCGTCCTGATGAGTCGTTTGATCCGGGCGGTGCCCAACCAGGCACGGCTCATTATTCTGGGGGATAAAGATCAACTCGCCTCGGTCGACGCCGGTTCGGTTTTTGGCGATCTATGCCGCGGCACATCGGCGGGGCTTTATTCACCGGAAATGAACCGACTGATCAGGAAGCTGACCCGGGCGTCTCGTTTTCAATCGGCGGTTAAAAACGGCCCTACTAAAGATCGACACGATTGTGCCGTGGTTTTGCAGAAGAATTACCGTTATAGCGCCGACGAGGGCATCGGCGCTCTGGCAAGGGCCGTCAACGCGGGTGACGCGGCAGGCGTCCGGCGCGCGTTCGAAAAAAACCAGGGGAAAACAATGCGCTGGGACCGGTGGCACCACCGGGCGGAATTTGACAAATTGCTTGCAGCCTATGTCCGCAAAGGCTATGAAACATACCTTGCCAGCCGGGACCCGGAAGAAGCCCTGTCGCATTTCAATCGTTTCAGGATATTGAGTGCACTGGCATCCGGACCTTTCGGCGTGGACCGCCTGAATCATTTCATTACGGACGTGCTGGCAAAGGACCGCCTGGTGGGCCGTGAACGCCCCTGGTACACGGGGCGGCCGGTAATGATAACGCGCAATCATTATCGGCTGGGCCTTTACAACGGTGACACCGGTTTGGCCTGGCCGGATCGGGACGGCAATCTAAAAATCTGGTTCCCGGTGGAGGAGGGGGGCGTTAAAGGCTACAGCCCCCGACAGCTTCCCGAAAACAAGACCGCCTTTGCCCTGACCGTGCACAAAAGCCAGGGGTCCGAATTCGATCAGACGCTCTTGATCCTGCCGGATCAGGATTCGCCTGTCTTGAGTCGTGAATTGATTTATACGGGTTGTACCCGGGCCCGCAAACAATTGATTCTGATGGCCCCCGGCCACATTGTCGAACAGGCTCTGGACCGAACCATCCGGAGAACGACCGGACTGGTCGATGCCCTCGACGCAGATGAATGATCGATGTGAGGAGAACCATTCCACATCCCCTAAACCCTGAAAAACAGGAGTATCCCTATGCCTAAAAAAGCCGTCATTATGGGAACCGGGCGTTACGTGCCCCCCCGTGTCGTCACCAATGATGACCTGACCCAGTGGATGGATACATCGGATGAGTGGATTCAACAGCGCACCGGCATCGAAAAGCGCCATTGGGTCGATGAGGAGGCCCCTGTGGGAACCAGCGACCTGGGGTTGGAAGCCAGTAAAATCGCCCTGGAGCGGGCCGGATGGGCACCGGAAGACATTGATTTGATTATCTTCGCCACCCTGAGCCCGGACCTGTTTTTCCCGGGCTCGGGATGCCTGCTGCAGCACAAACTGGGGCTGGAGTCGACCCCGGCCCTGGATCTCCGGCAGCAATGCACGGGATTTATTTATGGTTTGGCCACTGCGGATGCATACATTCGAAGCGGTATGGCCCAGAGAATTCTGCTGGTGGGTGCCGAAGTGCACAGCACCGGTTTGGATATTTCCACCGAAGGCCGGGATGTCACCGTTATTTTCGGAGACGGTGCGGCGGCGGTGTGTGTGGAAGCCGTGGAAACCGATCAGGCTGTGGGTGTGCTGGGATCGGTTCTGCATGCCAAAGGATCCATGGCCGAGAGTCTCAAGACCGATGCGCCGGCTTCGCGGGAATGGCCGCGTCTGACCGCCGAAATGATGGCCGAGCGGCGCCATTTCCCCCATATGGATGGCAAGGCGATATTTAAAGAGGCCCTGCGCCGCCTCCCGGAAGTAACCAACGTCATTTTGAAACAGACCGGTCTGACCAAGGAGGATATCGATCTGTACATTCCCCACCAGGCCAATATGCGCATCAACCAATTTTACCAGCAGATGATGAAGCTGCCGGAGGAAAAAGTCTTTCACAATATCCAGCGCTACGGCAACACAACCGCTGCAACCATTCCCCTGGCGCTGGACGAGGCGTTTGAAATGGGCCTGATCGGCAAAGGCAGCACGGTGCTGTTTCTGGGGCTGGGCTCCGGCGTCACCTGGGGCGCCAATATCCATCGATTCCCGGAATAACCCGTTCAGCCCTGTTTTGTTTTGAAAAGTTTGTCCAGGTAAAACTGAACGATTGGTTCATCATGGGGCGCGGGGTCCACTCCCCCGCGGTTGCGGGCGGCGATGGTGGTACGAATGCCCTTGGCCAACGATTTGCCCAATTCGACGCCGAACTGATCAAACGGGTTGATATCCCACACAAAAGCTTCCAACACCGTGCGGGCCTCGTAAAACGACAGCAGGCGGCCGATATTTTCAGGTGAGAGGTCGTCGAGAACCAGGGTGGAGGAGGGCCGGTTCCCGGGAAAACACCGTGCCGGTTCCGCATGGTCGCGACCGACGGCAAGCGCCATGGGCTGGGACAGCAGGTTGGCCCAGAGTTCCTGGTGGTTGGTGACCCCCTGGGAGAAGTGATTGAATACGCTGTACTGGGGCCTCAGGACGCCGATAAAGTCGATGGGGAAGGGGCGACCCTGGTGGGCCAGCTGAAAAAACGAATGTTGTGCGTTCGTCCCGGGTTCACCGAAAATAATCGTGCCCGTGGGTACCGCGAGCACCTCACCATGCCGGGATACCCGTTTGCCGTTGCTTTCCATATTGAGTTGCTGGACGTGCGGGGCCAGCTTGGCCAGCGGGGTGGCATAGGGGATGATGCCCCGGGCGCCATAACCTAAAAAATTATTGTTCCAGATATCGATCAGTGCCGCGGTCATGGGCAGATTATGTTCCGGTGGTGCTTCGGCGGCATGCCGATCCATGGCTTCGGCCCCTTTCAAAAAGTCCTCGACGCGGTCGAAACCCAGATAGAGGCTGAGGGGCAGACATCCCACTGCCGATGTGACACTGTAACGCCCCCCGATAAAATCAAACATGTGGAACGCCTGGAGCAGCCCCTGATCCGAACGATCGCCAGGGCTCCCCTGACTGGTCACGGCGACCATATGGCGGGAGGGATCGAGGCCGACGGATTCGAGATAGGATCTGGCCTGGGCCGCATTGGCCATGGTTTCAGCCGTGGTGTAGCTTTTCGAAATCACGATCCAGAGGGTGGCGGCCGGATCGATCCGGTTGACGATACGCCCGAAGTTGTGGATGTCGACATTGGCCAGGAAGTGGAGTTGAATGCCCTTGTCGGCATAGGCCTCCAGGGCAGTGGCCACGAATTCCGTTCCCAGGTAGGAACCGCCGATGCCGATGACGACGACATGCCGGAAACGCTGGCCGGTGGCGCCGCGCAAATCGCCCTCATGCACGCGGCGGACAAATTCCCGGATCTCGGCACGCACCCGTCTGAGGGCCGGCAGGATATCGACGCCATCCACGGTCACCGGTGCGCTCGTGAAATTGCGGGCGGCGGTGTGCAGGGCGGCCCGGTTCTCGGTGTTATTCACCCGCTGTCCGGCAAGCATGGCGTGAAACCGTTTTTGAATCCCGGCGGTTTGTCCCAATTGGTAAAGCAGGGCCATGGTCCGCTTATCGACACGCTGGCGGGAATAGTCCAGGAAAAGACCGCCTCCGGACAGGGAAAAGGTTGATAACCGGTCCGGGTCGGCCAACAGGTGGCGCAGGTGCATGCCCTCGTCCTGCATGGCGACCGCCTGATCTTTCAGTTGCGTCCATTCGCCTGATTCTATGGCTTTGGTGGTGGGCATGGTGGTGTCCTCCCCATTGGTTATTCCCGCGGCAGAACCTTGTGTGCAGGATAAAAAGGCGCCTCAACCCGCATAGTTAGCCTGTTGCGGTTGTTCACCGCCTCCGGGTGCATGGCACCGTATCGGCCAGAATGCCCCGGATGCGGTCAAGCCGATGACAGGTTTGGGCGCAGTGCGGCAGCTCGTCGACCTGGTCACAGCGACGGCAGGGGCTTTCCACCAGGTAGCCAATATCGAAATCGAATTGGCAAGTGTACGTGTAACGGCGCTCTGGGTATTTTTGCAATTTCATGGCAGATCGGTCAAGATGGCATCTGTTCATGGTTTCGAAACCGGTGGTAGGCGACCATTTTGGCAAAAGCCTGTACCGCGCGCTCGGGCGTTTCGAAAAACACCCCGTTGAAATCACACCCGGCAACATTGTAAACGGTCCGGTCGGTGCCTTCCCTCAACAAACTGACGCCATATACCGGTTTACCGTATTGGGCACAGAGTTCCGCGATGCGCTGCACATAGGTTTCTTCAAAGGCCTGCAGGGTTTGACGCGCCAGATCCAGAAAATCGGGATCCAGATCCGGATCGGCCACGGCGGCGGCTTTGGTAAGGCGTTTCACGAAGATGCGCCGGCCCAGGATGCCGAGATTGATGACGCCGTCACACCCATCCCAACGCAGCAATTCCTCCAGCACGGCGAGGGGCAGGTCGAGGTCATTCTCACCCACCAGGTCCACCGGGTTGGTACGGCTCCAGTAGGGCGGCAGCATGGTATCGATGCGGGCGACGATTTTTTCGTCCAGTGCCGGGACTTCTAATCCGTTCTGGGCACACAGATCGGCGGTAACCACCCCCCAGCCGCCCCCCAGGGTCATGATGGCGGCCCGGTTGCCTTCCGGCAAGGGCAGGGATGAAAAGGCGGCCGACAGGTCCAGCAGTTCCATGGGGCGATCCACTTTAATGATGCCGGCCTGGCGGCACATGGCGTTGAATACGGCTGTATCGGAAGCCATGGCGCCGGTGTGGCTGGCGGCGGCCCGGTTGCCGGCCTGACTCTGGCCGCCCTTCAACAGAACAATGGGTTTGTGCTGGCTGACGCGGCGGGCGCTTTCAAAGAAGCGGCGGCCGTGTTTAACGCTTTCGACATAGAGCATGACCGTACGCGTGAGGTCGTCGTGCTCGAAGCCCTCCAGAAAATCTTCGATGGTCAGCATGGCCTCGTTGCCGGACCCGGCAAATCCGCGGATGCCGATGCCCTGCTGCTCGGCAAAGGCCAGCAGCTGCGTTCCCATATTGCCCGATTGGGCCACGACGGCCGTATCGCCGGCTATGGGATGCACCGGTGAGCCCGTGCAGTAAAACTGGACATGGGGGTTGCAAATCCCCATGGTGTTGGGCCCTAAAATCAGCACCCCGGCCTCGCGGGCTTCCTGGACAAGTTTTTTCTCCAAATTCAGTCCGTCGTCCCCGGTTTCCCCAAAACCGGACGTGATCAACAGCATGTTGCGGATGCCTTTGGCCTTAAATTCCGGGATCAGGCGGCGCACATGGGCCGCCGGAATGGTCACCACGGCCAGATCGACGGTTTCCGGGATTTCGGCAACGCTGCGGTACACTTCACGCCCTGCAATATGGCCGCCCCGGGGATTGACCAGGTAGACCCTGCCGCCAAATTCGCCGCCCACCGTGTTGACATACAGCATGTGTCCCCATTTGCCGAACTGGGCCGATGCCCCGATAAACGCAATACTGCGGGGGTAGAACAAGCGGCGGATGTCGTCAGGAGCGACCGGGTCAAAGTTTTTTGGTGGAGCGTCCTGACGACGGCAGGTGATAAGGGCATCCACGACCTTGATACGGCCATCCGGTGCGACCAAAAGGGGATTGAGGTCAATTTCCGCTATGTCGGGGCATGTTTGGGCCAATTCGCCGATCTTCAGGATGAGATCGGTCAGTCCCTCGCGGTCAACGGCCGGTTCCCCCCGGAATGCCGCCAGCAGGGCGGCGGAACGCAGGTCGGTCAACATTTCCCTGACATCGACGGCAGAAAGGGGCAGCAGACGGCAGGTGGTGTCCGCTAACGCTTCGGCCAGCACGCCGCCCAGTCCGAACATGATGATGGGGCCGAATTGCGGATCCCGCACCATGCCGGCCATCAGCTCCCGGCGGGCCGGAATGAAAGGCTGCACCAGAAGGCCTTCGATGCGATTCCCGCCCCGGGCGGTTATTTGTTCGGCCGCATGGCGGACCCGCTGGGGCGAATCGAGATTGACGAAGACGATTCCCATTTCGGATTTATGCAGCAGCTCGGGGCCCAGCCCTTTGAGGACGACCGGGTAGCCCATTGTTTCGGCGGCAGCGACGGCTTCCTCGGCATTGGCGGCGACGGCTTCCTCGATGACCGGGATGCCGGACATTCCCAGGATCATTTTGGCTTCATTTTCATTCAAGGCGCCATTGGGCCTCGTGAGCGCACATGCCAAAATTTGGTTGATTGGCTTTATATTTTCCATGGTTTTTATAGCGTCACATGCTCTAAGGGAATAGGGGGTAATGCACCGATGCAAACGGATGAGCACTATCGACCGCTGTCGCGAAGGATCGCTTATACCTCCGCCGTGCTTCGGGGTCAAGGCGCGTGTATAGGGGATGCTTCAGGCGTCTCGAAGGAGAACGGGAGGACCGGTCGATTCGGCGACCTCAACGTCCCCGGGCATAAAAATTCCGGCGCATGCTTTCCCGCAGGGACCGCTGTTTGGTGTTGAACAGGGTGTAGCTGTAGCGAATGTTTTTTTCAATAAGGTCCGGATAGTTGCGGATATTGCTTTTCAGTTTGATGGTATTGGAAGTGACTTTGCGAAGCAGGTCGATTTCTTTGCCCATCACGCGGGTTTGGCTTTTTTTAACGGCTTGCAGAAAGGCCTCACGCTCCGGCGGACAAGCGGCATAGGTGACGGCCCGGCCCATCTGCGATAGACGGTGGCCATCACTGCCGCCGGTAATCCCTTTGCCGATGTTGAATCCCAGAACCGTGCTTTGCAGGTTCCATTTGTTCATATTCTCCGCATTGATGACTTCGATGCCGTCGGCCATTTCATACAAAGCCAGGAGGCGTTCTTCGGAAAAATACGAGTTCTGAATGCCGGTATAGGCCGCGCTGTAGGGATGCGGGAAGATGATGACGGCCGGATACCGGCGGGCGGCATCGATAATGGCTTCCATTTCCAGGGAGGTCGAACTCATGACGTCCGCACCCATGGCCGGGACGATGGTATGTAAATAGAAGCGCTCCAAATCTTTGGCCGCATAGAAATAGACGAGGACATGGCTGCCCTCTACAGATGTGACTTCGATGCCCGGAATGCATAGGATATCGCGCTGGGTGGCAAGTTCCAGGGCGCCTTTGATGGCATTGTGATCGGTTATGGCGATACCGATGCCGAGCCGCCGGGCGGTTTCATGGACTTCGCCAACCGTGTTGTGGCCATCGGAATACTGGGTGTGAAAATGCATATCGACGACGGTATGGTTGGTCGAGAGCTTTTCCAGATCCGGCTTTTTGAATTGAATACGGTGATGCGTTATGGTGTCGGTCATGCCTGTTTTTCAACTCCTCGTTGCGTTGCAGGTCCGGAGCGCCCAAAAAAAGGAGAAATCGATGGTGCTGCGGATGGGTAGCACGCGAATTAACATCAAAATGGATTTCGTTATTTGGATGTGTATAGTACATATCGTCGCACTTGGGAAATTCTTAAATGCTTTTTCTTGCTGTGCAGGGGGTATATGACGAACAATCTGGATATTATAATGCCGTGCGCGGGATTTGTCATCGTTAGAATGAAAGGAGGCCGCTATGCGCATCGGAATGGGATATGACATCCACTGCCTGGTTGCTGGACGTCGTCTGGTTTTGGGAGGTGTCGAAATTCCTTATGAACGGGGCCTTTTGGGCCATTCCGATGCCGATGTCCTGACCCACGCCCTTTGTGACGCCCTGCTGGGGGCGGCCGGTTTGGGCGATATCGGCCTTCATTTTCCGGATACGGACGCGACCTGGGCCGGAATCGACAGCCTCGAGCTGCTCAGGCGTGTGAATGAGATGATCCGCAGCGATTGGTCCGTTGGCAATATCGATGCCACGGTCATGGCCGAGGCGCCCAAAATCGGCCCCTATCGTGATAGCATGTGCTCGCGCCTGGCGGTTAACCTGGAGATGAACCCCGACCACATCAACATCAAGGCGACCACCATGGAAAGACTCGGTCCGGTTGGCAGGGGGGAGGGCATTGCCGCCCAATGCGTCGTCCTGCTGCGAAAACGGGATGATCAGAGCGCGACACATATTGCTGGCTAAAAGTACCTTCGTGTATAATTATTCGGTTTATATATAAATTACAGTATCTAAAGCATCGAAATATGAAGCCATTGTTTAAATTAGAGACCGCTCTGAAACCCCAGGGGGATCAACCCCATGCCATCCGATCCATGATTCGGAATCTGGAAAAGGGGACGGCGCACAATGTATTGCTGGGGGTGACAGGTTCCGGGAAAACTTTTACGATGGCCAACATCATCGCCGGCCTGTCCGCCCCAACCCTTATCATTGCCCCGAACAAAACCCTGGCAGCCCAGTTGTACAACGAGTTCAAAGCCTTTTTTCCACATAACGCCGTTGAATATTTTGTCAGTTATTACGACTACTACCAGCCGGAAGCCTATATTCCGGCCAGCGACACTTATATCGCCAAGGATTCGTCCATCAACGAAATGATCGACAAGTTGCGGCATTCCGCCACCCGTTCCGTGCTCTCCAGAAGGGACGTCATTGTCGTGGCCAGTGTCTCCTGCATCTACGGCCTGGGCGCACCTGAAGATTATCTCGGGATGCGGGCGGATATCGCCAAAAATGATGTGTTGGACAGGGATGCGCTTTTGCGCAAGCTGGTTTCGATGCAATACGAGCGCAATGATATTGATTTCCATCGCGGCACATTCCGGGTTAGGGGGGACCGGGTGGAAATTTTTCCGGCGTATGAGGAAAATATTGCGCTGCGGGTCGAGTTTTTTGGCGACGAAGTGGATGCCCTGGCAGAAATCGATCCCTTGCGGGGTTCGGTCCTGCGCGCCATTCCCCGGACCGCGATTTTTCCGGCCAGCCATTATGTCACCCGGGCCGGCACCCTGAAGCGGGCGCGAACCACCATCATGGCGGAGCTGAAAGAGCGGCTGGACTATTTTCGGCGCGAAAATCAGCTGTTGGAAGCCCAACGCATCGAAGAGCGCACCCTGTATGACCTGGAGATGATGACGGAACTGGGCTACTGCACGGGCATTGAAAACTATTCGCGGCACCTGACCGGCCGGCTACCGGGCGAGCCACCGCCGACACTGCTGGACTATTTTCCGGATGATTTTTTATTATTCATCGACGAGAGCCATATCACCATTCCGCAATTGGGGGGCATGTACAAGGGGGATCGCAGCCGGAAAAAAACCCTTGTGCGATATGGATTCCGTCTGCCGTCCGCCCTGGACAACCGGCCGCTGAAATTCGCAGAATCCACCGCCCGTTTTAACCGGGCAGTGTATGTGTCGGCCACACCCGCCGACTATGAACGCGAACTCGGGCAGGGTCACCTGGTGGAATTGATCGTGCGCCCCACCGGCCTGGTGGACCCGGAAATCAATATTCGTCCCGCCGGAATACAGGTCGACGATCTCCTGGAGGCCATCCACCGGCGGGTCGCACGCAACGAAAGGGTGCTGGTGACGACGTTGACCAAGCGCATGGCCGAGGATTTGACCGAATATTACGGCGATCTGGGGCTGCGGGTGCGCTATCTGCACGCCGACATATCGACCCTTGAGCGCATGGATATCATTCGTGATCTGCGTCGGGGGGATTTCGACGTACTCATCGGTATCAATCTATTGCGGGAGGGCCTTGATATCCCTGAGGTTTCGCTGGTGGCCATTCTGGATGCGGACAAGGAGGGGTTTTTGCGATCAAGCCGTTCCCTGATCCAGACATGTGGGCGGGCGGCCCGCAACGTCAACGGCAAGGTGATCATGTATGCGGATCGGGTAACGGATTCCATGCAACAGGCTTTGGACGAGACCGAGCGCCGGCGTTCGATTCAGCGTCAATACAACGAGACCCACGGCATCACGCCGCAGACCATTCAAAAAGAGATCGTGTCCATATTTGATGATTTGACATCCCCGAACAAACCGCAAGAAGGCGACCGGGTCCGTGAAACCCAGGCGGCCTATACGAGCATCGATGAAATGGAACAATCGATCAAGACCCTTGAATCGGAAATGATGGCCGCCGCCCGGGATCTCGAATTCGAGCGGGCGGCGGAATTGCGTGACCGCATCCAGGCCATCAAAGCGCACCTGGTTTTCGACGGCAATGCCTGACCGCCAAACCCCCAATTTTGGTTTAAACGACGCATCCAAGCGAAAATGAGGCGCAATTGAAAAAAACATCCGACCCTACGGCACCCGGCCTGAGGGCCAAGGTGCGCCGGGCCGTCATGGAGCCGGGGGTTTACCTGATGAAAGACGCTTCGGGTAAAATCCTCTATGTCGGCAAAGCCAAGAATCTCAAGCGGCGTCTGTCATCCTATTTCTTAAAGACCGGCGTTGCCGACATTAAAACGCGGACCATGCTGCAACGGGTGGTCGATTTTGACACCATCGTGACCGCCTCGGAAAAAGAAGCGCTCCTGCTGGAGTCGAATCTCATCAAACGTTACCGTCCCCGCTACAACGTGATCCTGAAGGATGACAAGCGCTACCCCGTACTGCGGTTGGATCTGAAGCACCCTTATCCCAACCTGACGGTCGTTCGCAAAATCGGGAAGGACGGCGCCGCCTATTTCGGCCCTTTTGCCTCGGCCCACGCCGTAAGGGAAACCCTCAAGTTTATCAACAAACACTTTCGCCTGCGCAAATGCAAAAACCGTGAGTTTACCCAGCGAACCCGGCCCTGCCTGCATTACCAGATGGATGCCTGCTTTGGCCCGTGCTGCCTGGATGTGGAGCACACTTTTTATCGGAAGATTGTGGACGAGGTCATTCTGTTTCTCAAAGGGCGCACCCCCGAACTGATTCGCAAAATTCGCGCCGAGATGGAAGCGGCTGTCCGGCGATTGGCATTTGAAGAGGCTGCCCAACTGCGCGACCGCATGCACGCGATGGAGATGACGTTGGAAAAACAGCGTGCCGTGACACGGGATCTCTACGATCGGGATATCATCCAGATGGCCGCCGTCGAATCTATCACCATGATCAATATCCTCTCTATCCGGGGCGGATATCTTCAGGGCAGCCGCAATTTCGACATTCCCGAAACCCTTTCCGATCCTGCCGAACTGCTGAGTGGCGTCATCCGCCAATCCTATCCGCACGGCGCCCAGTGCCCAAAAGAAATTCTGGTGCCCCGACGGCCCCCGGATGCAGCCCTTCTGGAAGACTGGTTTCGATCCGAACACGGGCAAAGGGTTACCATTATTCAGCCGCAGCGGGGGGAAAAGAAGCGCCTGCTGGAGTTGGGGCGCCACAATGCCGAAACGGCCTTGCAGGAGCGCATGGCGGAAACGGATCGGATGCGGACGTTGATGGAACGTCTTGGGCGTCGGCTCCGTATGGGTAAACCCCCCCGGCGGATCGAATGTTTTGACAACAGTAATTTGTTTGGACAGTCGCCGGTCGCCGCAATGGTGGTATTTGAAGACGGGCGCCCCCGTCGGGACCACTATCGGAAATTTGCCATCCGCACCGTTGGCAAACCGGACGATTATGCCTCGATGGATGAAATTTTAGGCCGCCGCTTTGCCAATCATCCGGACTGGCCGCTTCCCGATGTTCTGTTGCTGGACGGCGGGAAAGGGCAGTTGAACATTGCTGTGGATATCCTGCGGCGATTGGACATGGCGGGGCGATTTGCCGTGGCGGCAATTGCTAAAATGGAGCCCGAGCGAGGTGACGTACAGGATAAAATCTATGTTCCGCGGCGGGCCAATCCGCTCAATTTCGGCAGCGATGAGGAGGTGCTTTTGTTTTTGCAGCGGGTGCGCGATGAAGCCCATCGTTTTGCCATCCGTTTTCATCGTCAAAAACGCCGGCAAAAGGCTTTCGTTTCGGGTCTGGATGGCATTCCGGGTATCGGTCCCAAACGCAAGCAAGCCTTATTGCGTCACTTCGGGGGCCTGAGCGCAATCCGGGCAGCAACACTCGATGAATTGAGTGCGCTGCCCGGTATGAACCGCAAAGCGGCGCGGGTATTACGCGAGAGGTTGTTTTCCGCTCAGGAATCGGAATGATTTTCGCCGGATGACCTCTTACGAAAAAACACCAAGCGCCAGGCATCAAGCTGAAAGCGCGACGCTTCGCGTCGACATTGAAATGCCAAATCGGCCGGTGCGGTAGGCGCTATTCTCATGAATGCTTAAACCGGCACCAGCCGGCGGCCGCGCTCAAAGCGTATCCGGCAGGGTTTAAAGGTTTTTGAGAACGCCTTTCAATTCTTCCACGGCTGCGGCGGATTTATCCAAAGCTGTTTTTTCGTCGGCCGTCAGTTTGATTTCGATAACTTCCTCCACTCCACCGGCTCCCAGTTTGACCGGCACGCCGATGAACAGGTCTTTATAGCCGTATTCGCCATCCAGGTAGGCGGCGCAGGGGAGGATTTTTTTCCGGTCTTTGAGAATCGATTCCGCCATTTCAACAGCTGATGAGGCCGGTGCGTAAAAGGCGCTGCCGGTCTTAAGGAGCCCAACGATTTCGGCCCCGCCATTGGCGGTGCGGTCAACCAGAGCGGCGATGCGGTCCGCTGACATGAGCTCGGTGATGGGAATACCGGCGACTGTGGAATAACGCGGCAGGGGCACCATGGTATCGCCGTGTCCACCAAGCACAAAGGCGTGAATATTTTCAACCGACACATTGAGTTCCATGGCAATAAAGGTTCGGAAACGGGCTGAATCAAGCACCCCGGCCATCCCGATCACACGGTTTTTGGGAAAACCGCTGGCTTCGTAGGCGACGTGACACATGGCATCCAGCGGATTACTGACAATGATCAGTACGGCGTTTGGCGAGTACTTGGCAATTTGCTCCGTCACCGATTTTACGATGCCGGCATTGGTGCTGATGAGATCGTCGCGGCTCATGCCGGGTTTGCGGGGGATGCCGGCGGTGATAATGACGATGTCCGACCCTTCTGTCGCTTCATAAGCATTGGCACCGGTTACATGGCAGTCATGTTTCTCCACCGGCGCGGCTTCCATTAGATCAAGCGCTTTGCCCTGGGGAACGCCTTCAACAATGTCCACCAGAACGACATCGCACAAACCTTTTTCCGCCAGCCTCTGGGCAGCCGTGGCGCCAACGTTGCCCGCTCCGACAACCGTAACTTTTTTGTCCATGTCCGACTCCTTATCACTCAATGGGTTGGGGGTTGAATGGCATTAGTGCCGAAGGATATGCTATTGACTGATTCCCACTCAAAATAAAAGATAGATTTGATACCATGACCAAAAACAATGTCAACATATTTATCTGGTTTGACTGTATTGACTTTTATTTTAAAATTTGAATATATCCCACAGGATAGGCCTAACTTGTTTTGTTTGTTGCAGATTGCGTTGCAGGCCCAATACGATGGCACAGGGTAAGCCGTGATGAGGTTTAAATGGATCCTAAGGACCAAGTTGTATCGCTCCTAAAAGAAGCCGATCTGTATCAGAAACAGGGGCTTTTAAACGAAGCGAAAGAAAGATATAAAAAGGCCACTGACATCATTAAAACCAATACCGGTATTAAAAATGGGCAGAAGCTCATTGCCAGTATCGTCAAAAAAGTTGTCGATCTCAATCAAAAAATCAACGCCATCAACCAGGCGACTTCCAAGCCGGCCGTTTCAGATAAGAAACAGGATCTGATTAAAAAGCTGTTCGCCAGTTCCGGAGAAAAGCAAGATGGCCGCCACGCCTTGGAAGGCGCCATCGCCCTGGCCAAGTTCGGGCAATTCGACCGGGCCCTGGAAGAATTTGAACGTCTTCTGGATGATGAAGCGGTTCGGGTGGCGGCCGCAAAAAATATCGTACGCTGCCACCTGGAAAGCGAATCCCCTGAAGATGCCGCCCAGAGTTTCGAGCGGTGGGGAGGCGATGACCGCTTCAGTACGGCGCAACTTGACAAAATACGGTTTTTTATCGAGGGGCGCTTTCGCAAGTTGGGTTTTGAACGCGAACTGTACCAGCGAGAGGAAACCGTTTCGGAGGAGGATATTGAAACCCTCGAGATGATGCCGGATCCACCCGAGCCGGTTGACGCCAGCGGCAATGACCGCGCCGTTGAGAGCCAGCCAGCCGTTTTGGAAGATATGGAGCTACCCGAAGAGGATGAGTTTTTGGATATCAATTCGGTTGGCATCCAACTTCAGACTGGCGCTCAGAAGGGCCGAATGATAGAGCTGGATGTGAGTTTTCAAACAGGCAATTCCATCAATCTGATTGTTTCAAGCAAAGAACGTACGTTGCTGGGCGAATTGGAAAAGGGTACCGAACTGACCGATATGCAGTTTTTTTCGCCCATTGCTATCCTCAATGGCTCAGGTGTCGTCACAGCGAAAACGCAAATCAAATCAGGTCCTAAAGAAGGTGACTACAGCTTGGACATTACGATTCTAACCACTTAATACGTTCTGCAACTGCTCCCGGAGCTGATTTGAATGGCTACATTCAATTTTAAGAAAAGAGAAATCGAGTGCAAAATCGTCTATTATGGGCCCGGACGATGCGGCAAGACCACGAATCTCGAGTATATTTTTAAAACCTATAAAAAGCAGATCGCCGGAGAAATGGTCTCCATCGATACCGAAGGAGATCGCACCCTGTTCTTCGATTTTTTACCCATGGGTCTGGGCAAAATTAAAGGCTGTGATGTAAAAGTCCAGCTTTATACCGTACCCGGTCAGGTTCAATACAGCTCGACGCGCAAGCTTGTCCTAAAAGAAGTTGACGGGCTGGTTTTTGTGGCCGATTCGCTTGAAGTCCGACGTGAAAAAAATATGCTATCCCTGAAGGACCTCCATGAAAATCTCAAATCCTACGGTACGAGTATTTTCAAAGTGCCGTTGGTGATGCAGTACAATAAACGGGATCTGGAAGAAGAAGGGATCCCGTTGATGCCGATCGAGCGGATGGACCATGACTTGAATCGTCAACTCAAAGCGCCGTGTTTCAGTGCCAGTGCCATCAAGGGACAAGGTGTTCCGCAAACCATTACCGAATGCCTCAAGTTGACTTTGCTGAATTTGCAAAGACAACTCAAATGGGCAAAATAGGCTTACCTACCCATGGCCGATCATGTTGTGCTTTCCGGCAACCTGAGCTTCCTCAATCTGGCTGAACTTCTCCAGTTGTTAGGCTCCAACAATAGCACCGGCATTCTGAGAATTAACTCACAGCACCGACCCGAACCCGGCATCGTCTATTTCTTGAACGGCAACCCGGTGCATTCGCTCAACGCGGAATTGCGCGGTCTTGAGGCTATTTTCTCTCTTTTCGGTTGGATGGAGGGGGAATTTGCTTTTAGTGATGAACCCTACGATGGCGATGTCTCCATCAACAAGAGCCGCATGGAAATTATCCTGGACGGGTTGCGGATGTTGGATGATGGCGAGATCGAAAAAGTGGAACCTGATAAGCTGGAGGCAGAAGCAGAGGTTCCCGCAGAAGAGACTGTCAAAAAATCTTCTTTGCCGATCATCAAAGGTCCTCTGGTGGATTATTTACATGTCGTTGACGAAGAAGAATTCTTTGACGGCGAAGAAATCATCATTGAAGGTAACCATGGCAACTGGATCTGGGTGATTCTTGAAGGTACCGTTGAATTGTCGCGATCGACGCCCAACGGGCCGATAAAATTTTTGCAAATCAGTGATGGTGCGTTTATCGGGAGTATCAGTTCTCTGCTTTCGGATGAAAGCGTGCGCAATGTGACGGCCCAGGCCATCGGAAATGTGCAGCTGGGCATGCTTGACTCTCAAGGCATGGGAAGTGAATTCAGCCGTCTGACACCGGAGTTCCGAAATATTGTCAGAAGTCTTGACAATCGCTTCAACGAAATCATGAACCGGGCTGTTGCCTGTTACGTTGGGAAAAACGATCCGGCCAAACTGCTGAAGGATAGGCGCCCCGTCATCAAGGAGGGTAAAAATGACGACAAATCCTTCATCATCACCGGGGGGCGGGCATCGATTGTCAGGAAAACCCAGAACGGGGTTGTTCCACTGATCACGGACTTGGGCAAGGGGGATTTCATCGGCCAAATTCCCTTTCTGGACATGGGATTGGAGCCGACATCCGCTATTGTCGTCGGTGACAAACGCCTGAAAGTCGCCACCATCGATCAGCAGACATTACAGGATGAATATGACCGGTTGTCACTGACCTTCAAGAATATGCTGGAAAATATTTCAACCATCATTCTGGCGACGGCCATGGTGATTTGCGGACTGGAAAAGAAAACCGCTGAATGACTGTCCGGTATTGATTAAGATAACGGGGGAATCGAAATGATATCCGAAAAAAGAAAACATATGCGCATCAATGCACTCAATCTTTCGCATGTAGCTGTGGACGATCAGGAGGATACGGTCAAGCAGGCGATTGGGCGCACCCTGAATGTATCTGAAACCGGTATTTTGCTGGAAACCCATTTTCCCATTGAGTCGGATCAGAACGTTGAATTGACCCTGGGGTTCGAGGAAAACCTGGTCAGTCTCAGAGGCAAGGTCATTCATTTGCTGAATGGTGAAACCGGAAAGTTCGAGATGGGCATTCAATTTACCGATATCGATGCGCAGGGTACGGAAGTCATCAAGGATTTCATCCAGCGGTTTCGAAAACTGACCCAAAAATAGAAAAATACGCCCAGAGAGAATTTTTGTGTAACCTGGAAAATAGACTCAATTCCCGGGAGAAACAGGACGATTATGAAAACCGCCGTTTATCAGACGAAGTTGGAAAAAATGGCCCTCCTCAAGCAGGGCAAGGTTCGGGACATCTACGATCTTGGGGACAGCCTCTTAATGATTGCAACCGATCGTCTTTCGGCCTTTGATGTGGTGATGCCGGATCCCATCCCCGATAAGGGGAAAATTCTGAACCAAATTTCTATTTTTTGGTTTGATGTGATGGCGGATATCGTTCCCAATCATTTAATCGAGTGGGATGTGTCAAAATTTCCGGCGGCGTGTCAGCCATATCATGATCTGCTGGCCGATCGCAGCATGGTGGTTAAAAAAGTTGAACCGCTGCCGATTGAGTGTGTCGTGCGGGGATATATTTCAGGTTCGGGATGGAAATCGTATCAAAAGGACGCTACCATTTGCGGTATTCCGCTTCCGGAAGGACTTAGGGAATCGGATAAATTGCCGGAACCCCTGTTTACCCCATCCACCAAAGAAGAAATCGGTCTGCATGATATCAATATCAGTTTCGAAGAAGCCGCCAATCGGGTCGGTCGTGAAATTGCGGAGAAGGTTCGTGACCTGAGTTTAGCCATTTATGCCAAAGGCGTTCAGCTTGCCGCCGAAAAAGGTATTATTATCGCCGATACCAAATTTGAATTTGGGCTGCTCGATGGTGACATTATTTTAATCGATGAAGTTTTAACGCCGGACTCGTCACGTTTCTGGCCGCAAGAGGCTTTCGCGCCCGGCGGCCCGCAGCCCAGTTTTGATAAACAGTTTGTTCGTGATTATTTGCTTGAAATCGCGTTCAATAAAATGCCGCCCGGTCCTAATCTGCCTGAAGATGTCATCGCAAAAACACGTGAAAAATATGTTGAGGCTTTAAAATTGCTGACCGGATCGACGCATGGATTATAAGACCGAATGGGCTGCAACGGATTCTATCGATGCAACCAATTTTTTGTATCGCATCACAACGCCCCAGGGTAAATTGCCTATAGACGCGTCGATAAGACGGATCGGGCTCTTGTCCCCTGTCGTCGTCAAAAAGGAACCTGATAATTTGGTCGTTGTCAGCGGATTCAGACGCCTGGAATCCTGTTGCCGGCAAGGATGGACCCGCATACCATGCCATATTTTGCCCGATGATGTTTCGAAAATAGTCTGTGCCGAAATTGCCATTACCGAAAATTTGACGCAACGTCCCCTCAATGTGGTTGAACAGGCAAGATGCCTGCAACTTCTAAGTGCTACCGGATGTGACCGCCCGCAAGCCTTGGCAGTCGCCCAGTCCTTGGGCTTGTCCCTGAATCATGCCTACGCAGCCAAATTGCGAACGGTGCATACCTGCTCGGAAGCCGTACAAGACGGCATCGTTCAGGGCAAACTCAGTCTACCCATTGTTGTTCTGCTCGCGGAACTCCCCCGTGAAGATGCCAATGCACTGGCATCAGTCTTTATCGGTTTGCCTATGGGCCTCAACAAGCAACGTGAAATTTTGCATCATTTAAAAGAAATTGCCGCGCGCGATGACATTCCCATCATGGGGTTGTTCGAGGAAGAGGGGCTTAAAAATATCCTTGCGAGGGATGATTTGGATGGCAACCGTAAAGTCCATCAAATTCGTTCTTATCTGAAAAAGAGACGCTACCCTCATTTGGCGGACGTCGAAGAACGGTTTGACAATTGTTACCGTCAACTTGATTTGGGGGCCGGGGTCAAAATTCAACCGCCGCCCTTTTTTGAGGGCACCACTTACACGATGACCATTCGTTTTGACGGTTTAGACGCTTTACAACGTGAAAACGACAATATTGCCCGGGCCATCGCGGACCCGATGGCATCCAAACTATTCCATCTGATTTAAACATCCTGCCTCCCCCCTGTCTTTTTTGGTTCAATCCCTTCGCCGTGAACACACTTAACGGTCTATACTTGGGAATAGGTGACCGAATCGCTACATCCCATGGTTTATTGTAAAAGTATCCATATCGCCGACAATAAATAAATATAAATTTTTCTTGACATATAAAGCACATAAAATGTAAAGCATTAAAATCAATAAATCGTGTTCATAAAATTATGGGTATACAGGAACGAAAGCGGCGAGAACGCGAGGAACGGCGCCGTGAAATCATGAACGCGGCCCGCAAAGTGTTCTCCCAAAATGGCTTTTCGAAAACGACGATGGAGGACATCGCGCGGGAGGCTGAACTAAGTCCGGGCACCCTATATCTCTATTTTAAGAACAAAGATGAGCTTTATGCGTCGTTGTCGGTGGAGGTTTTAAAGCATCTGCTTGACAGACTGAAGCATGTTTATGTGAAAGAGGCCCAAAATCCACAAATGCGCATCAACCAGCTCAAACAGACCTTGTTTAGGGTTTACGAGGTGGATCCATTGATTCTGCTGAGCCTTTTCCACCTTCAATCCAGCGAAATCTTGAAAAATCTTGCCCCACCGATGCTCACCACCATTCGTGATTTGTCCAAGCAGTCTTTGGAAATCATTTCCAAAATATTTGCCGAAGGTATCGAAAATCAGGTGTTTATCGAAAAACACCCGGAAGCCCTTTCCGACGTCATGTGGGCTCTTTTCTCGGGTGTCGTTCTGTGGGAGGAGAGCAAGCGCATTATCCGTGATAAACACGAAGCCAATTCCCCGTCATTTGACACGGCATTCGAAATTTTTTCGCGTGGCATTGTTCGGTAGCCAACCTTTTTTCCCTGCCATTTGCTCCCATAAGACAACGAACAGTCTGGCCGACATGATCGTATTATAAGTAAAAACAAACCTATGTCACAGGCAATTTGGATTTCACCCGTGGGAGGATGACGGCATGGTTTACATTGGTCCGATGACCGAATAAAATACCGACAAGACTTGCTAAGCGTATGGGAATCCCTTAATACTGCAGCCCAAGAACAGGGACTTGTGTTGACCTTCAACCGCCATTCGCCGAAAGCAATTATATCCATGCCGATCATCGAACACCTGTATATTGACCGATCCGTCACCGGGAATCCCCAGGTTAAAACCCTATCCGACCGCCTCGGAGTCTCATCCTCCGTCATTGACAATGTGGACGAATTGTACGGCCTGATCAAATCAGCTCCCGATCCCGTAAGCGCTGGCAAAAAAGTACTTTATCTAACGGCAAACAAGGGCGATTTCGTCCGCAAATGTCCCGGTACACGGCATTATACATGCTGTGATTATATGATTTTGCACATTGGTACATTTTGCACCATGGATTGCGCCTACTGTATTCTACAATCCTATTTTCACCCGCCTATTTTGCAATACTTTGTCAATCACAACCAAATGTTTGCCGAACTGGATGCCTTTGTAAAGCGTCGCTGTCACCGACGTATCGGGACTGGTGAATATACCGACAGCATGATTTGGGAATTGTGGACGGATTTATCGCAAAAGCTTATTCCGTATTTCGCCGCACAATCCCATGCCGTTTTAGAACTCAAAACCAAAACAACTTTCATCAACAATATTGACAACTTCAGGCATAAAAGACGAACCATTATGGCATGGTCCGTGAATTCTCCTGAAATGATTCAACGCAATGAACGGGGTACCGCCAGTTTGGATGCCCGCATCGAAGCGGCGGTTCAATGCCAAAATTGGGGGTATCCCCTGGCATTCCATTTTGACCCCCTTGTGGATTATGAAGGGTGCCAGGATGCGTATCAAAGGGTCGTCGACAAAATTTTCAAGAAAATTGATCCTGACAATATCGTTTGGATCAGTTTGGGGACGCTTCGATACATGCCGGATCTAAAAACAACGATCCAATCGCGATTTCCAGAATCAAAAATGATCTACGGTGAGTTTGTTCCTGGGATGGACGGGAAATCACGCTACTTCAAATCCATTCGTATTGCCATTTATCGTGGCATTCTGAATGCCATTCGGCAATATGCACCAAATGTCACGGTGTATTTTTGCATGGAAAGCGATGAGGTGTGGCAAAAGGTATTTGGTTTTGTACCCGAAGAAAAAGGTGGGCTTCCCCATATGCTCGACGAGAGCGCCATCAAAGTGTGTGACTTGTCGCGATAGGGGCAGGGGCTCTGACAAATTGATGTGAGGACATCCGGCATTGATGATTTCAGTGGTTGGCGATTTAAAAAGAGGCATCGCCTGGCAATCGACGATCGCGCATCAGTTGTTTACTTTGAAATATGATATTGTTATTAATTTATCGATGCGACTTGCGCGTGAACATTGAAAAAGTCTCAGCGCAGGGCATAACCCTAAGTGGCTAAACAACGGTAGACGATATATGGAACTGGTCGATATCATAACACAAGTCAAGCACTTGGCCTGTACCCAAAAGAAATATCATGTGGATCGCCATGGAGAATATGCCCAGTTGGTTTTTCGTAATACCGACCTGAAGAATTGGTTGGATAAGATCGAAGCAATTTTGGGGACACCCATAAAAAAAGCTGATCAGCCTGTAACGAAAGAATTGGTGAAGCTTACCGAAGACTTTGGGGAAATATTTGATCATCAAATACTTTTCTTCAAGGAAATCGACGACCAGCGCGTCATGGCGATGTTTTGGCCATGGCGAAATCAGGACATGACAACCTTGAAGGTAATGATTCTCAATAATATTTAAAGGATTTCAGTCTTTTGGATACTAAAATTCATACCATACAAAAATCCCTCCGTATCCGGAAGGTTGATGTGCAGGAAATATCAAATGGTATACGTGTTAAATTAAGCGATCCTGGTCTGCCCCCCTTGAATGTGGATATTTACACTTTACGGACAAACCCTGACCATCTTCGTGCGAAAATAAAAGGCGCTGAGGATTCTTCAGAGGTCTCGGACAGTGACCTGAAGAAGATACGCATAAAACTGCAGAACGATCTCTTGGGGGTTGCCAGTGTTGGTACCTTTACTTCCTTGGGGCGAAGAGGCGGGTCTCACTATTATTATGCCCACGTTACCATGAGCAAAAAATCAGCCGATCTGGTTCTGATTCAAAAAGGTGCCCAACATGCTCTTGAGCAGCTAAAAGGGATTGATTCCGGAAAATTTAGAAAAGGGTTGGATTCGTTAGGGTTACCGCGGTCAAGCAAAGTAAGGCTAGCTTTGACCCGCATATTTCGGGAATCTGACGATATCGAGGAAATGCTGACCGTTGTTGTCCAAGAAGCTGGCGTTATCGCGAAAGCCAACGACTGGCGACTGCTCAAAAAAATTAAAGAAGAAAGCGATGTCTCCTATCTCAATATCATTATAGAACTGTTATGGAAGGCCGTCGCCAAAGAACGGCTGATCAAAACCCTCGAAGACATCCACAATTAAGAGCGCTTAGACGCGTTCAATATCCAGTCAGCCTGCACGCCCCTTTTTAACGACGAACAGCCCGGAACCACCCACACTCTTTCGAATCTTGTTGGCGTTTGATGGGAGTGGGGCCAGGTTTGACCACATCGACGCGAATAATCCATTCCCCCGAGTACTGCTTATAGTTGTCCGAAGACCAATACCATTCGCTGTAGGATCCAGGAAAAGGGGCGGGGCCCTTGAATAGGGTCATAAGTTCCTTTGCGGTTGGTAGTCGCCAATCGTTATAGCCGCCCAATTTCATAGCTTTTATATGGCGGATGGCTTCATTGTAAGTCATGCATTTCCCTGTCGACATTTGGGAATCCAGCAATGCCCAGGTCAGTTTTGATTTAGAATCGCGAAACGTGTCGTTTTTGCGGATCGTAAAGCGACTCCCATTTTGGGCAAATAGTCGCGTCAACCTTTCACGTTCGCCCTGCGCGGCCTGATGGCCAAGCTGAAGATTGATTTTGGCAAGTTCCCCCCGCACCAATTGGACTGCCGGGCTGTTGGGGGATTCAAGGAGAAATTGATTAAACGTATCGCGCATCTTTGCCGGGGGAGCATCCGGGCCGCCGGCCCTTGCAATCAAGCTCTGTAAAATGGTGCTATTTTGTAGATTAATTTGATAGCGGTCGCGTTTTTCCTTGAGCTTCAATGCTGAAGTCGAATCGCGATAGACATCGATATAGCGGCTACACAACTGGATGCATTGATCCCAGTCTTTTTGGCGTTCACATTGTTGCAACGCTTTGACAACATCTCGGAAATATGGGCTTTCGGCCTTTTTGATGAGGCGCTTGGTTTCGGAAATAAATTGACCGTCAGGATGGTTGCGTAAATAGGCGATACCCGCGTGGGCAATTTCCTCAGGATCGCCCCCCTGCAAGGCAACGATATTGTTATAATCACGTTCATCGATAAGGGTTGGAAGGGCCGCCCGTTTTTTCAGAATTGGTTCCGCCCAGGCGGAATCAGCGTGGCGGGACAGAAAGCCTTCATACAGTGCGTCGATTTCTTCATAACGTTTTGCCGGGTAAAGATTATCGGCTTTCTCTCCGACGAGTTTAAAGTCCCTTTGGGCGATTCTTTTATTAAGCGCTTCGATATTCGTGGTGGCGCGCTCCCGCATGCTGTCATCATCGATGCGGGCAAGATAACTTTCATAAACACGAATTTGGGCCTCTAATGTGGCTTTTTCCCCGGCCGCCGCAACGGTTCGGAGGTAATCTTCTTCGCGACGCTGACCACTGAAGTAAAAATACCAGAAAATTGAGCCGGCTAGCAAAACAACGCTCAGGGTTATGAGGGCGACCCTTGAATACCGTTTCAGGTTCATTTTCTTTTTGGGTAGATCAACCTGCCATTTTTTCGATTGGCAGTAATCGATAATATGCTGACGAGCCTTGTCCGGTGGGGTCCCAAAGCTGATCGCTTTGCGGAGTAGATGATGATAATGTTCTATGCAGATGACGTTATGTCTGGCCGCAAGACCGATTTCAAGATTGAGTCTCTTTAACATTGCACGCGCGCGGCTCAAGTCGTAGGCGTAACGGTTTTCATCTGATTTAAATAGGGATATACATTGTCCCGCCAGAACAGCACTGGCCGTAACAACGGCATCCTTCTGGGCGATTTTCCGGATAGCCTGCTCTTTTTCAATCGCTTTCGCCTGGAGCGCTTCTAATGTTGAGCCTGGAAAAAGACCGAGAAAACTGTAGAGAGAATCCTGTTCAACAATTTTCAGGTTCTCATTGATGAATTGCTCGACCGTACTGTCGATCTGGTAGGTGGTTTCGGTATCAACCTCGGCTTCCTTCTTTATCGGACAGCGGATACGGCGTAGGATATCGCCTTGATCGATCGAATAGATGTTGGCGAGATTTGAAATTTCATTTTGTGACATGAAGCCTTTGCGGATCTGGATACTGATATAGGCCTCAATTTCGGCCGAGCGTTCATCCTGCAACTTTTTCAAAACGCTCTGGACATTGTCGGCGGTTGTGTCGAATTGAGCAGCTAGTTTGGAAATTGATTTTTCATCCGGTTTTTCCTGAATCAAAAATCGGCTGAGATGAATGGCCAAAGGGCTGCCGTTTTTCTTGCGCCAGCGATCCGCGCGTCTTTGGACAATGGTCGGTTTTACTTTGTGAAATGCAGCAAGTCGGTCAATATCATCCTCATCCAAGTCGCCTTTACTGCCCAGCAGTTGAATATGCTTGTCGATGGCAATAAATTTGGCTTCCAGTTTTTTCTTGAGAAGATCGAGAGCCGCCCGTGCTTCCGAAGTTCTTAGCTCGGAATCGCCCATCACCTTGCGGATTTCAGTAAGAAGGCTGATATATTGACGGGCCTGGGTGCCTTTGGTGGGATGATTGCGCAGGCGGCTCCATTCCGCCTGTTTACTTTTGATGGCGGCAGCGATAACTTGAGGGTCGGATTCAGGTGGATTTATTTTTAGCTCAAGAAGCTGGTAAAAATTAATCCTGCTCATGAATGCCTCTTTTGTGGTTTAAGCCGTCCAATAAAGGGGAAAAATGAACATGCGCTTCCATTATCAACAAAGGAAACGCATGAAAGAAACGATGTGCTATCGAGTTGGCCTGTCATAGGACCATTCACCAGCGATAGTCTCGAACGAGGGTCAATGCACCACAAGATGCTGCGCTCGCTCAATGGCTTCCGCCAACTCTTTGCCCTGGATAACGGAACTGGTTTCAATCTTGGCCACGACCTGACGGTTTTCCGATGTTTCGATTGCCGTAATCTGGAGCCGCCCCTCACGGTTCAGGTTGAAGTTGATTTCGACCGGCGAATCCTCAGGAAGGCCCTCGGGCAGATCTAAAACGGCCGTCCCAATTTCCATGGAGTGTTCGACAGAAACAACTTTTTCGTTGGTTTCATTTTCCATGATACGGATGAGTACACGCTCTTGATTGGCTTCAGGGGTATAAAAGGTCCGTTTGGTTTCGACGGGTACGACGGTATTTTTCAAGATGAGATTGAAAACCCCTTCCTGATTATTGGGGCGCCGAGCGACAACGCCAAAACTTTTACTGGCCACGTCACGGATTTTCATGGTTGACCGCTTGACGGCCGACAGGGTGACACCCGTTTCTTCGGACATTTCCTTGGCGACTTCCTCCATGATTTGCTTGGGGGTCGTTTCAATAATGTCTTCTTCCTCGTCAACACTACGATTCGTCTTTTCCGCTATTCGCTTTATAAGTCCGTCATTCAAAGATAATTTCCATCCGTAAATGGCTGCACCTTTCGCAACTGCCTCATCGGGATCGAACATGCGCGGTTCCATTCCGAATTCCTGTCGGATGCGGTCCGGAATCTGGGGCATGCGGGTAGATCCGCCCACCATGATGATTTCGTCGAAATGCTCGTAGCCTTTGGTTTTGGCCTCTTTAAGCATCTCATGCGTCAAGGCAATGGTTCGTTCCAGAAGGTCTTCGGTGATTTCCAGGAATTTTTCACGACTCAATTCAACTTTCACGCGATCACCGCCATGGGTGATTGAGATAGGGGTTTTATCCCGTTGCGAAAGGATTTTTTTCGATTTTTCTGACGAAAGCTGCAGATCCTGCCATGTATCGGGATCTTCCAGGATGTCCTCTTCCGATTGTGTTTGACGTTGAAACTCCTGGACCAAAAAAGCGACGATGCGGTCATCCCAATCCTTGCCGCCCAGATTATGGTCACCGCCTGTACAAATAACGTCGATAGAGCTTTCTTGGATGTCGATCATGGTGATATCAAATGTTCCACCCCCAAGATCGTACACTAAAACAACCCGGTTTTCCGTTTCCTGGACGGTTCCGTAGGCGATGGCCGCAGCGGTCGGCTCATTGATGATCTGTCGTACGTTGAAACCCGCTATTTCTCCGGCTTTGCGGGTCGCCTCCCGCTCATTGATGCCGAAGTAAGCCGGGCAGGTAATCACCACGTCCTGAACTTTTTCGCCGATGGTTTGTTCGGCATCCTGGGCGACTTTGCGCAGGATATAACAGGAAATTTCCTCCGGGCGGTAAGACTTGCCGTCATATTCATACAGAAAATTGGCTTCTCCCATGGAACGCTTGATAAAACTCACCACTTCATTGGGATATAGCTTGGCACTCTCTTTGGCGACATCACCAACAACAATTTCACTGCCATCGAAGAAAACCACCGAAGGCGTTATGCGCTGATTTTCGGCGTTGGGAATAATCACAGGTTTGCCATATTCATCAACATAGGCGATAGAAGAATAGGTCGTGCCGAGATCGATACCAAAAATTTTGTTTATTGCATCACTCATCGATATTCCCCATATCTACTGATTGTTTCTCATCCGTGTAGACATAAACGGCAACCATTTCCTGTCGTATGACTTTGCCTTCCCATTCATATCCAGGCCGCAAACTCTTGGCAATGGTCTTGTCTTTTGAAATGTCATCAGTGGTAATTTTTTTTATGGCACGTTGTCGCGCAGGGTCGAAGTCACCCTCACGATTCGTGTATGGTTTGACGCCCTGCCAATAAAATATATCCTCCAGTTCGGAAGGAATGCCTTCAAGATACCGAAACAGCTTCACCGGATCTCGCTGGGAGACCTCCAGAGACCTGAAATAAGCCAGCCATTTACGAATGTCGTCGGCAACTTTAACCACGTCGAGAACAATTGATAATATATGTTTTTTAACGATGTCCTGCTTGTACTCCTGTAGTTCCTGATGGAGTTTGTCGATGATTTCATCTTTATGGGCATCGTATTTAATCTTGCCCTTAAACTCATCGAGTAGCTGCGTAAGCTGGGCCTGAATGGCATCAAACTGCGGCTGGAAATCGTGTGGAACAGCATCCTGAAGGATTGCCGCATCCGTCATAATTTCGGGCGGCGCTTCTGCTTGAGGCGATGTAGCATCCATGTCGTCTTTATCTGCAAATTCGTCATGGATGTCGGGGGTATCGATCCCATCGTCTATCACGTCCTCCGTATCGGGCTGCTCCATAACGCCGGCGGGTGCCTCTTCATCATCTTGGTCGGCCTGCGAAAGCGGCCCTTCGTCATCCCCCTCTTCGGGCTGATCGCCATCGTCGAAGGGGGATGCATGGATACCGTCATCCGCCAGCTCACCATCGTCGAACGGGGACGCCTTGAGCCCTACTTCCGCCAGCTCGTCTTCGTCAAAAAGGGCGGGCAAGCCTGCGCTGTCAGGCTCCGGGGCATCTTCGACAGGGGGGGCATCCTGGCTGGATTCCGTATCCAGTGGTTTCTCCTCAGACGATAAATCGTCCAATGGAATGCCAACTTCATATTCGTCCTTATCCTGATTCATCATGTCCTCGCAAAAGATGAGAAGTCAAACGGTTGTCGTGCTGCTTCCGACTTTCAGGTTTAAGGGCCAGATCCATGCGCCATGGTTTAAATAAACATCATTTAAATCTTGTAATTTAAAACCCACCAGCATCAGAAAGTCAAGGTTTTCATCCCAATATTGGGGGGATACCGTTGTCTTATCCCGGGAACTGAAAAGCCGCCAGTGGGTTGAAATCCCATCTGACGGCTTTCTTTTGGCGACGCGAACAAATTATCCCTATGAATTATTTCATTCTTCCGCTTTTTTGACTTCCTCGATCACTTTTTCGGCGATTTGGGCCGGCACTTCGTCATAATGAGAAAACGCCATGCTATAGATACCGCGCCCCCCCGTCATCGATCTCAGGTCGGGGGCATAGGTCTGGAATTCCGCCAGGGGAACCTGGGCTTTGATCTCCTGGTAGCGTCCGGCGTTTTCCATTCCCAGGACCCTGCCACGACGTCCGTTTAGATCGCCCATAATATCGCCCATGTATTCGTCCGGTGTGGTCACGGTAACTTCCATTATGGGTTCCAAAAGGACCGGGTTGGCATCCGCAACGGCCTTTTTAAACGCCAGGGAACCGGCTACCTTAAAGGCCATTTCAGACGAATCGACGGCATGAAAGGAGCCGAAATCAAGGGTTGCCCGGAAATCCACGGTAGGGAAGCCAGCCAAAACCCCCTTTTTGGCAGATTCAACGATGCCCTTTTCAACGGCCGGAATATACGTTTTGGGAATGACACCGCCGACGATGGCATCCACAAATTCGAATCCGGCGCCCCGTGGCAATGGCTCCATCTGGATCCAGCAATCCCCGTACTGGCCATGGCCGCCGGTTTGTTTTTTGTGTTTGCCTTGAACACGGACCTTCTTTTTGATGGTTTCCCGATAGGGGATTTTGGGGATATTGAGGTTGACGTCCACGCCGAATTTGCGCTTCATTTTTTCGATCGTGGCCTCGATATGGACCTGCCCACGGCCGGACAACAGGATTTCATTGGTTTCAGAGTTGCGTTCCAACTTCAACCCGGTGTCTTCCTCTATGATTTTGTTCAACGAGATATAGATTTTATCTTCATCGCCTTTGGCTTTGGATTCCAGGGCAAATGAGATCAGAGACGGCAGCGGTTCCGCAAAGGTATATTTGATTTTGTCACTATCGTCACAAAGGGTGTCCCCAGTGGTGGATTCTTTAAGTTTGGCCACAGCCACAATGGCCCCCGGGCCGGCCCCTTGCGCCGGTTTCTGCTCTTTTCCGGCGATTGTCAGCAGTTGATTGAAACGTTCCTTGGTTTCTTTGGTGGCATTGTAGAAATTGCCGTCAGAACCAAGGGTGCCGGAAACGACCCGAAAGACGGAAAGGCGTCCGGCATAGGGGTCGGCAACGGTCTTGAATATAAATGCGGAAAACGGGGCATCGGGATCAGGATCACGTGTTATTTCCGTGTCGCCCTTGAGGTCTGTACCGGTTTTGGGGCCCCGATCAACGGGGGATGGGGCGGCACTGATCAACAGATCGATCAGATTGTCGACACCCACATTGCCCGTGGCCGATCCACAGGCCACTGGTACGAAAATGCGCTCGTTGACGCCTTTCCGCAGGGCGGTGAGCAATTCATCGTCCGTGATGGTTTCCCCTTCGAGATAGCGTTCGATCAAAGCGTCGTCCGCTTCGGCAATGTTCTCGATCAGGTTTTCCTTCTCCGTTTCGACCAGGTCCTGCATGTCGGCCGGGATGTCCACCGTAGTGGGCTTGCCTTTATCGTCATAGGTATAGGCCTTCATGCTAATGAGGTCGACGACGCCTTTGAAATCCTCTTCGGAACCGATCGGCAGCTGCACCTTGATGGGTTTGGGCGCGGGCAGGGATGCGGCGACATCCTCAAAGGCCTTGGTAAAATCGGCGCGTTCTTTCTCCAGCTTATTGATAAAAAGGATGGAAGGGAGATTGAAATCAGCCGCAAAATCCCAGCCCTGTTCGGTCTGTACCCGGACACCGTCAATCGCATCGACGACAAACAGTGCCGCATCGACGGCCTGCATACAGTTCTTGGTATCGGTAAAGAAATTCTGGTCCCCTGGGGTATCAATGATATTGATCGTATGTTTTTTCCATTCGAACTGATGGATACCGCTGCTGATGCTGCTTTGGCGTTTCAGTTCTTCGGGCTCGAAATCCATGAGCGTATTACCATCTTCAACACGACCAATGCGATTGGATAAGCCGGCTTTGTAGAGCATGACTTCAGCCAATGATGTTTTTCCGGCGCCATTGTGCGACACAAAGGCAATTGTCCTAATTTGTTCTGCGTTAACAGCCATTTATGCTCCTCTCTGCCATGTTTTGATAAACCATACCCCAAATGCTACCAAATTTTGCTAAAGTCATTTCAACTACCTGTCCCTACTAAAAAAATCAAGTGGAAAATTGCCGTAAGAAGGCAAGGAATTCTTGATTGCCTTTGGGGCCGCGAATAGGGGAGGGAACATCGCCCATGTATTGCAGCGGCAGTTTTTCGAAAAATTGCCGCAAGGATGAGATGACTTCCCGGTGAAGACGACTGTCTTTGACCACACCGCCTTTGCCGACCTGTCCCTTACCCACCTCGAACTGGGGTTTGATCAGGGCGATGATGCCGCTCGCTGGTTTCATCAAGGGTAAAACCGCCGGCACGATGAGACGCAGCGATATGAACGACACATCGATGGTGACATAATCCACCTGTTCAGGCACCGTATCCCGATTGATATGACGGGCATTGGTGCGCTCAATGGCAATAACGCGGTGATCCTGTCGCAGCTTCCAGGCCAGCTGGCCATACCCGACATCGATGGCATACACTTTACGGGCCCCGTTTTGAAGGAGGCAGTCGGTGAACCCTCCTGTCGATGCACCGATGTCCATACAAACCGTATCCTGGAGATCGATCGGAAACGTCCGCAGGGCTTTCTCCAACTTGAGACCGCCCCGGCTGACATAAGGGAAATCTTCCGCCTTCAGGGTAATGGCCGCCTGGGTGGAAACAATCGTGGCCGGCTTGGCAGCCGGCATTCCATTGACAAGCACAGACCCCGCTTGGATGAGCGCCCGTGCCCGTTCGCGGCTGGATGCCAGATGCCGCACGACCATGAGCTGATCGAGCCGTTGCTTATCCGGTTTCATTGGTTAGTACCCATCTATAAACGGCATCTTTTGCTCCCGAGCGGCGTTTTCGCTCTTTTGAAATCCTCGAAATAGCCAACTATTCCTGCGGTTTCAAAATCGCTCAGGCCTTGCCCGAAACCAAAATCTACCATTTCTGGACGGGCACTAGTTAAAGGACTGCCGTACATTTGGAAGGGGAGGGGGGAGCTGAATACCGATCAGGACACAAGGCGCAGGGCGGCATCAACAATGGCAGGGGCATCGACGGCGTAAAGACGGCGCAGGTGTTTCTGGGCCCCATGCTCCACGAAGACATCCTTAATGCCAAGGCGTTTCAGCTTGAAACCGCTGATACCCTCGTCGTTCAGGGCTTCCAGGACCGCGCTGCCAAAGCCACCCGGCAAGGTATTTTCTTCCACGGTAATCACGTTGGGAATGCGGGCCGCGAAGGCGGCAATGGTTTCAACGTCCAGCGGCTTGGCAAAACGCGCGTTGATGACTGTGGCCTTGATGCCGTGGGCGTCGCTGAGAATACGACTTGCCGCCAGGGCTTCTTCAACGGTGCGGCCGATCGCAACAATCAGTATGCGGGCTTCTTCGCGGTTTTCATGGACGATCTCGGCTTTTCCCAGCGTCACTGGTGTAATGGGTTCGCCAAGGGCAACGCCCGTGCCGATACCACGAGGATAGCGCAGGGCCACCGGGCCGAGGTGTTGGACGGCGGTCAGCAGCATGCGCCGCAGCTCGTTTTCATCCCGGGGCGCCATGACGACCATGTTGGGCAGGCTGCGTAAATAGGACAAGTCGAAAAGACCGTGATGGGTGGCACCGTCTTCACCGACAATCCCGCCGCGGTCCAATGCAAAAACCACCGGAAGCGCTTCGATGCAGACATCATGAAGAATTTGATCGTAGGCTCTTTGCAGAAAGGTCGAGTAGATGGCCACCACCGGTTTGAGTCCCTCGGAAGCAAGGCCGGCGGCAAAGGTTACCCCATGCTGTTCGGCAATACCCACATCGAAGAACCGCTGGGGGAACTGTTCGGCAAACTGGGACAGGCCGGTTCCTTCCGGCATGGCGGCTGTTACGGCAACGATGCGCTCATCCTCGCGGGCAAGTGACACCATGGTGTCGCCGAACACCTTCGTGTAGGTCGGGGGCGTGTCCTTTGCCGGCAGACATTCCCCGGTCTCAACCTCGAATTTTCCACAGCCGTGAAAATAGACGGGATTTTTTTCGGCCGGGGTATAGCCTTTGCCTTTTTTGGTGATCACATGGAGCAGCACAGGCTCTTCGAGCACTTTGATATTCTGCAGTATGTTGATGAGGTGGTTCAAGCGATGGCCGTTGATCGGCCCGAAATATTCAAAATTAAAGGCTTCAAAGAGCATGCCGGGCGTGACAAACGCTTTGAAGGATTCCTCCGATCGTTTGGCCAACTGGTACATGTCATCGCCGATGCGGGGCAGCGATTTGAGAAAGTCACCAAACTCCCGGCGCATTTCCTGCAAACGTTTGGCGGAAAACGTCCGGCTTAAAAAGGAGGAAAGGGCGCCGACATTGTGGGAAATGGACATTTCATTGTCATTGAGGATGACAATGAGATCTTTGTCCTTGTGGGTGTCGCCGGCTTGATTGAGGCCTTCATAGGCCAGGCCGGCCGTCATGGATCCATCCCCGATGACGGCAATGACTTTGGAGCGTTCGGCCTTGATTTGCTTGGCGGTGGTGATCCCCAGTGCGGCGGAAATGGAGGTGCTGCTGTGTCCGGTCGTAAAAGCGTCGTAGGGGCTTTCACTCATCCGGGTAAATCCGGATATGCCTCCATGCTGCCGGATGCTTCGAAACGCGTCGCGCCGGCCCGTCAGGAGTTTGTGGGCATAGGATTGGTGGCCCACATCCCAAATGATTTTGTCGCGGGGGACATCAAAGACGTAGTGGAGGGCAATGGTAAGCTCGACCGCCCCCAGACTCGGTGCCAGATGGCCGCCATTTTGGGCAACCACCTCGATAATGGTCTGACGAATTTCACGCGCCAGCCGATCCAGATCCGCACGGTCGATGCGTTTTAAATCGTTGGGGGTGTTGATGGTTTCAAGTAAACCCATTATTCAGTCGGTCCTCAGTCAAGGTATATGCAGCTATTTAGTGTCCGTCCATAAATGGTAGATTTTGGTTCCTGGCAAGGCCCGAGCGCGTTTTAAACCGGAGGAATAGCCCGCTATTTCGAGGATTGAAAACGAGCGAGAACGCCGCCAGGGGTCGAAAGATGCCATTTATGGATGGACACTATTTAACGCTGGCGTTCGATGACATAGCGGGCAATTGCCCGCAAGGGATCGGATTTGTTATCAAAAATATCAAGGCTGCGCAAGGCTTGATCAACAAGGTCGGCCGCTTTCCGTTTGGCGGCATCGAGGCCCAGCATAACTGGATAGGTGTTTTTCAAATGCAGGCGATCCGTTCCGGCGGCCTTGCCCATGATCCCCGGATCGCCCTCTTCATTAAGGATGTCGTCCACCACCTGAAAGGCCAGGCCGATACAGCGGCCATATTCGCTTAAGCGCAAAGCGGTTGATTCTTCGGCCTTGCCGATCAGGGCACCGGTTTCAATGGACGCCGAGATCAGGGCACCGGTTTTCAGGCGGTGCAAGCGCTCAAGCTGATCGGGAACAAGGGCACGGCCTTCCGCACGGATATCCTGCATCTGGCCCTCGATCATGCCGTCGGGGCCGGCGGCACGGGCGATCATTGCAATCACTTCAAGCCACTGTCCCTGTTGGCGGGGCGGCTGCTGAAGGGCATGGGCCGACAGCACTTGAAAAGCCGCCGTCAGGAGGGCATCGCCAGCCAGAATGGCGGTGGCTTCACCAAATGCTTTATGGCATGTGGGCTGGCCGCGCCGCAAGTCATCATCGTCCATGGCAGGCAAGTCGTCATGGATGAGGGAATAGGTGTGGATCATTTCAATGGCACACCCCACCGGCAGGGCCTCTTCCTCAAGCCCTCCAGCGGCCTGGGCGGATGCCATGCAAAGAATCGGACGCAAGCGTTTACCGCCAGCTTTGATCGAATAGAGCATGGCCTCGGCAAGTTCCGTGCCTTTGCGATCCCCGGTGTTGAGCATCGTTTCCAGGGCCTGATCGATCCGGTCGCGACGGGCAGCAAGATACATCGTTAGATCAAAAGCATTGGCGGATGGTTCGGAAGACGGCATGCTGTTAGGGTTTCTTTGGGGATGTCCGGCGATTCATTGGTATGACGTTATGGTTCGTCAGGATTATCGTCAGCGTCGATTTCAAAAGGGGACTCACTTTCGGAATCCATTGTCTCGGCGATCAATTGGGTGACCTTCTTTTCCGTCGCATCCAGCATGGCGCTGCACTGACGGGACAGGTTCATTCCTTCATCGAATTTTTTCAAGGCTTTTTCCAAAGGCAAATCGCCGGTTTCCAACGCATCGACAATTTTTTCCAGCGCCTCCAGAGATTGTTCAAAAGTTCTTTTAGCCATTTTCTTGCTTCCCTTCAACCCGGCAAAGCAGGGTGCCGGCAGAAAGTTGGATTTCGACCTGCTGATTGACGCGAACCTGTCGGGCGGATTTAACCACCTGTCCGGCAGGAACGGTTCGGGTAATACTGAAGCCTCGATCAAGCACGTTTAAAGGGTTTAGGGTCACGAGCCGCAAGGTTAATTCACGATGTCGGTTTTCGAAATTATTTTTTAAATTATATAAAATATTCTTTAACTTATAGTTAATTTGCTCAAGTTTTTGTTTAGAAAACTCAATGCGGCTGCGCAAGGGGATACGATTGAGGCGGGTGCGTAACTGTTTCAAGGCTATATGGTTTTTTTCGATATAAAGGCGCCAGGTTCGATGCAGTCGGTGTTCGATGTCATCCAATTTGAGGCGCATTTCCTGAATCTGGCGTCGTGGATCACGCAGGCGTCCGGACAAACGCCCGAGTTCGTTGCGGTGGTAGCTGATTTCGGCCGCCATTCGACGCGCGAGTCGCAAGGTCACGTCATGACACCGTTGTTCCAGGAGGTGTTTTTCCGGCACGGCGATTTCGGCGGCCGCCGATGGTGTGGGGGCGCGCATGTCTGCCGCAAAGTCGGCGATGGTAACATCGGTTTCATGCCCCACGGCGGAAATGATGGGGACTTTCGAAGCAAAAATGGCGCGAGCCACAGGTTCCGAGTTAAAGGGTTGCAGATCCTCGAGGGAACCGCCGCCACGTGCCAAAATAGCAACTTCAGCGTCTTCCTGGCGGTTGAGGACCTCCAGGGCCCTGATGATTTCCCCCTCGGCCTTGTCGCCCTGGACAAGCGCCGGAATGACCGTTATGGGCATATTGGGAAACCGGCGCTGGATGATTTGGATCGTGTCATGCACCACGGCACCTGTCGGCGAGGTGATGATGTGAACTTTGCGTGGCAGTGCGGGCAGTTTTTTTTTGGTGGTATCGTCAAACAAGCCCTCGCTCGCCAATGTTTTTTTGAGTTGGTCAAACGCCAGTTGCAGGGCGCCGAGCCCTTTGGGCTCCAAATGTTCGAAGATGACCTGATAGGTTCCGCGGGGCTCATAGACGGATACGCGGCCCAGACCAACAACGGACAGTCCGTTTTCAAGGCGGAATTTCAGACGTTGGGCTTGGCCTTTAAACACCACAGCACTGATTTGCGCGGTGGTATCCTTGAGGGTTAAATAATGATGACCGGAGGTCGGCCGGCTCAGGTTCGACACTTCGCCGGCAATCCACACCAGGGGAAACTCCTGTTCGAGAATCGTTTTAATCCGACGGGTGAGCTCGGATACGGTGTACACAGGCCGGGTCTGATTCAAAGGCGCAACCAAGATGATTTAATCCATAACGTCTGATAAGATATATTATGTAAACTAATTGAGATTGGGTTTAGAACCCGATGACGTCTGCTGGGCAAAAAGGCTGTCCGCTTCGATGTATTTGCTTAAATGCTCGCGTACAGCCGGCAGCATATAAATATCGCCGCAGGGCATTTTGCCCAGAAACTCGGACAGGATCTGGATTCTTTTCTGCAGGCTTTTGTGCTTGTCGATCAGGAAAAGCGATTTGCCTTTGACTTTGCACAAGCCGCTGACCGCGCTCACACCGGTGGCGCGAAAATTTTGTTCCGTGACTTCGACGTCCAGTTTTTCAGCCAGTTCCTTCAGTTCCTCGTAAAGACGATCGGCTTTCATAAGCACGCTACCTCGCACGCCAAGATGTTGGACTCACGCCTTAGCGTGCACTCAAATGTCTTTCTTGAAGAATCATCTTCGTCGACGATTCCTAATTGAAATCGCAACCGAATGTATTATAATGATGTTTCGATAAAAACAAAGTTGAACTTGAAACCCAAGGTTTTTCCCAAGGAGGATTGAATGCAGCGCTCCGTACCCATGCCAAATCAGGAAGCCATTGTCCAGGTCAATTCATTCGTCCGCAGCGTCTATCTCTGGATGACACTGGGATTGGCGATTACCGGTATAACGGCCTACATGTTTGCCAATACACCTTCGCTTCTGGGGCTGCTCTTTCGGGCCACTCCCGAGGGTGGTGCTTCGCCCAGCATGATGTTTTACATCGTCATGTTCTCCCCACTGGCGTTAGTGTTCATGCTCAGCGCCCGCATTCAAAAGATGCAGGCGTCGACAGCAACGTTCCTTTTTATAGTGTATGCCGCTTTGATGGGAGCGTCCCTGAGCCTGATATTTCTCATCTATTCAGGAAGTTCAATTGCCCAGGTCTTTTTTATATGCTCGGGCACCTTCCTGGCCTGCAGCATCTACGGCTGGACAACAAAAAAGGATCTCACCTCGGTGGGAAGCTTCATGATGATGGGCCTGATCGGTATTATCGTCGCCAGCATCGTCAATATTTTCTTAAAAAGCCCAATGGTCCACATGGTCATCAGCTATATCGGCGTTCTTATTTTCGTCGGTCTGACGGCCTATGACACGCAGAAGCTGAAAAGTATGGCACTCGCACAACCGGCTGGTCTAGATGCCGCGACCCTGCGAAAAGGCACCATATTAGGCGCCTTGACGCTCTATCTCGACTTTATCAACCTGTTCCTTTTTCTGTTGAGAATTTTTGGAAATCGCGAATAGTTAAGGTGCTTGAACAATGATCATCCCTCCCCTGCTCCGATTGAAGTGACCGGAGCAGGGGATTATTTTTTCCGGTTGTGGGATTTTGGGGCGGGTTTGTAAGGGGAATTGGGCCTTTTACGAAGCGGTTATATAGTGTCCGTCTATAAATGGTAGATTTTGGTTCCTGGCAAGGCCCGAGCGCGTTTTCCCACTTTGCGGGACTTCCCGCCTGATCGATTCCCAACGGTGGGTGTCAACCGGAGGAATAGGCCGCTATTTCGAGGATTGAAAACGCGCGAGAACGCCGCCGGGGGCCGAAAGATGCCATTTGTGGATGGGCACTATCTAAGTGCCGATGGCATCGGCAATGGCAATCGCAATATCATTGGCACAGTTGCCCGCCATTTCTTCTGTAGGCCCTTCCACCATGACCCGGCACATGGGCTGCGTGCCGGAATAACGGACCAGCACCCTTCCCCGATCACCAAGCGTCTGCTCCGCTTTCTGAATCGCATCGTTGACCGGTGCGAGTGACGCTATATCAGGCTTTTCATGGACCGGGACATTGACCAGGGTCTGCGGATAGACGGTCATGAATTTGGCCATAGCGGACAAGGGGCGTTCTTCTTCTTGCATGGCCTCAGCAAGCTTCAACGCACTCAGCAGGCCGTCGCCCGTCGTATGGTAGGCGCGGTAAATAATGTGGCCTGAATCTTCTCCCCCTAGCGCGGCTTCCAAATCCGCCAGTTTTTCCATGACGTAACGGTCGCCCACATCACTGGCCACATGGCGAATCCCGATGGATTGCAGGGCCTCCTTCAGACCGATATTGCTCATCACCGTCGATACCAGCACGTCGTTCCAGAGCTGGCCCCGGCGGTGCAGAAAGCGGGCGCCGATGGCCAGGAGCTGATCCCCGCTTATGATGGTGCCGGATTCGTCCACGGCGATGAGGCGGTCACCGTCGCCGTCGAACGCCAAACCAAGATCGGCACCCTTTTCAAGCACGTTGCGTCGCAAATCTTCGGGATGTTCGGAACCGCACTGGTGGTTGATATTGGTTCCGGTGGGTTCGTTATGCAAGACGGTCAAATCGGCGCCCAGGGAATCGAACAGGCTGGGCGCAACGGCGGAAGCCGCGCCATTGGAGCAATCCAGAACGATTTTCATGCCATCGAGGCTGAAATTCGATGGCAGCGAACGGAGCAGGAATGCCAGGTAGTTTTTCCGGGATCCCTTCATGGTTTGAATGGCGCCCACCTGGTTTCCCAAAGCGTCCTTCAAGGAATCCGAGGCGTCTTCCCGGATGAGCGTCTCGATCTGGGTCTCTTCGCGATCGGAAAGCTTGACGCCATCCTGGTTGAAAAGTTTGATCCCGTTGTCTTCGTAAGGGTTATGCGAGGCAGAAATGACAACGCCCGCGGCGGCCCCATGATGGCGGGTCAAAAAAGCGACACCGGGTGTCGGAATGATGCGCGCCAGCAGAACATTGGTACCCGAGGAACAGATGCCGGCTGCCACGGCGGATTCCAGCATATTGCCCGACCGGCGGGTGTCCCGCCCGATGATAATAGGCGGGCCCCCATTGGCATCACCGAATATGATCCCGATGGCCCGGCCGATGCGCACCGCCATATCGGCCGTCAATGGATACTGATTGGCCCTGCCCCTTATGCCGTCTGTACCGAAGAATTCACCCATGGTGGTTAGCCTTTGTTCAAATGGTCTATGGTAAGGTTTAGAAAGGGTTCGAGGGTTTCAAGGTTTTTCTTTCCAAGTGGGAAATCAGCCGTTATTCCGTAAATCAATAAACAAAGCTTATGAGATTTTTGCTAAACTTTCAAACCGTTATAATGTTTCAGCATTCCCCTCGACCCCTTGGCTCCTAGCTTTCTGTCCCTTAGGCTTCTCGACGCCCGACTTCTCGGCCCCTTCTTTCTATACAGCCACCCCATCGACAATGCTCTGGAGCCATTGGGTCCCCGTCTGACAGGTTTCGTCCGGTAACGCCTTTATCGTATCGATGTAAGGCTGCTGTGATGATTGCGTCGAATGAAGGCCTTGCAGAAACTGGTCCCGCAATTGCAGATCACCTAAATCAGATGGTCTGTTTTGAAACGTATTCTCCAGATCGCCGTATTGGGTTGCTTGTTCCTGAGTGCCAAGACTCTCGGTGTAATGAATCAGTCGCCTGAAACGTTCTTTGATCCCGAGATCCAGGGTGTTCACCAAGCCTTTCCACAGTGGTTCCGGGAACCTATCGGAAATGAATACCCGACGCACGTGGTGATACCACTCTCTGAGGGCCACGAGGTTGCCGATGTAGATGAGGTTGTTTTTGAGAATCCGGTTCGATATCCCGATAGCGCCGGGTTTGTAAGGGATGTTGCCCCCCTTCCCTGCCCCGCCGAAAACCAGATGATCCGGTTTGAGTTGATCCTTGCGAACAATCGTGCCGGCGGCGCTGACCGTACCATAGGCAATCCGGCAGGGTCCCACGAGCCCCCCCTGCCCGCCAAGGAAAATCGGACGCTTGTTTAGCATGACACCGTTGGGCACGTCGCCCAATAAAGAGGGCGTTGCCTTGTCTTGATTGGGCGTAAAGTTGAAATGAATAAAGGAGCTGCCCACCTCGCTATGGTTTTTGCGGGACGTCCCGCCGGCCATCAGGCAATCGCAGAAATTGATCAGACTGCCCAACGTCACAAAAGGCAACAGAATCGTCTGCTTCAAACCGACACAGTGGGCCGTACTGGCCTGTTCCTCCAGGATGGTCCCTTCCCGCACATGGGATCCCGACCCCAGCGAAGCCTTTTCCAGAAAAACGGCGTTTTTGAAATAACCGCTTTTTAGTTCCACATCCGGACCGATATAGCAGTTGTCGATGGTCACCGGTCCTTCGGTGCCGATACGGGCACCGGAGGCAATAAAAGTTTCGGCGCCGTAAATGCGGCAACCGGAATGAATGCAAACCCCTTGGTCCGCAATGCGTCCGGGATCCAACGCATCTTCAATCTCTACCGAATGCGGGGCGGTTATGACGGCACCCCGGCGAATGATTTTATCAACATTGTCTGAACGTGTCACTGTGGCACCTTCTTTAATTACGATGACCGATGCTCCTTGGTAACAGTCAAAGTTCAAATTTCATTGCAGCAGCGCAGGGTTTTCTTTCACCAAGCCGTATTTCTCCGAAGCATAATGTTCCGGAGAAATACCCACAATGTCATGGATTTGTTTTATTTCGTTGTCGGCCAGTTGGGCCTCCCATTTATTCAAAGTGGCATAGTCCACAGCAGGGGCGGCAATAGGATTCTTAAGGTCTAAAAATCGTCCAAGGTTTTCGATAACGTTTTGGGTATCGTAGACAAAATTCTCAAAGGGAATCACCGTTAGGGCTTCGCCGAGTTTATGCCGGAGCGCATCCATCCGTTGATGATGAGCCAACCAGCGCAAGGCACATTTGGCGGCCATCGGCATTCGTTGGTATATCTTGGCGTTTTGTTCCGTAATGCCAAGGAAGCGGTTGGGCACGGGAAATTGTCTCCAGCGCTCGTGCCTCATGGAGACCGCCTTATGATTCATCATGCTGGCTACGGTGGCGTAGGGATTGCGCTCGATTCCGATGAACTGAGCCCGGGGGAAGGTGGCATGTAATCTTTCGGCAATCCAAATGTTCGGGTGGCTTTTATCCAAGTAGTGGTGTGGAGCAGCACGCAGCAGCATTAGGCGATACATCCACACCAGCCGTTTATAAAGGTGGGATTCAAACTGCGGATTCATGGCAATTCGAGTGGACAAACCAAATATGGGTTGCCTCTCTATCGTCGCAGAGATTTCTGGATGGATGCTCAGTGTTTTTCCGAGCCAGTTTGTGCCGGAGCGGCCTGTTCCAATGATAAAAATGGGTTTGTTTGACTTATAACCCCAAAGGCACTTCCATTTTTCAATCATTGTAGCCATACGATAACGGCGCATTTTTTTAAATTATTGGGCCGATGCTGGGCTTTTCGCCACATCTGTCGGAAGGGGCATATTCTGGTACAATGCTGTGCATAATTCTTCTAATGCTCTCAGCATCTTGCTTTCTAGCCAGTTTTTCAAGCAGTTCGATATTGTGGTTCAGGCTTTTTAAATTACACGAATTCCCATGCAGTACCAAAATGTTCCTGTGGCTTGTCGGAACGATCCCTTCTCCTTCCGTAATCAATTCTTCATAAAGTTTTTCCCCGGGGCGCAGCCCGATATATTCAATTTTAATATCCACATCGGGCTCGAAACCGGAAAGGCGAATCAAGTCGCGGGCCATGTCAATAATTTTGATGGGGGTTCCCATATCCAGAATGAAAATTTCCCCCCCCTTCCCCATGGCGCCGGCCTGTAAAATTAACTGGCAGGCTTCGGGAATGGTCATGAAAAAACGGGTGACATCGGGATGTGTGACGGTGACCGGCCCGCCCTGGGCAATCTGTTTTTTAAACAATGGCACCACACTGCCGACGCTTCCAACCACATTGCCGAAACGCACGATCATAAACTGGGTGTCCGAACCGGGCCTGCCCGCATGGCATTGAATGATCATTTCGGCAATGCGTTTACTGGTCCCCATGATATTGGCCGGCCGGACGGCCTTGTCCGTGGATACAAAAACGAACCGTTCAACGTCGCAGCGGTTGGCCATCTCAACCATATTCATGGTACCACGGATGTTGTTGTCCACTGCGTGCCAGGGATGACGTTCGAGCATAGGAACATGTTTATAGGCTGCCGCATGAAAAACAGTTGCCGGACAGGACTGACGAAATGTTCTGTACAACAGTCCTTCGTTCAGGATGTCTCCCAACACGGGGATCACTTTGATATCCGGGAAATTTCGTCGCAATTCCAGATCGATGTCATAGAGCGGGCTTTCTGCCCGTTCGAAAAGTGTCACAGTTTTCGGTTTGAAACGGCAAACTTGCCGACAAAGTTCCGACCCAATGGACCCTCCGGCTCCGGTAATCAACACATTGCGCCCCGTGATGCAGGCCCCGATACGTTCTTCTTCCAACTGAATCATTTCGCGTCCCAGGAGGTCACGGTAGGCTACGTCGCGAATTGTACTGACCGATACTTTACCATCTATTAGTTCGCCATAACTGGGAATGGTCTTATAAACCACGCCGCAATTTTTGCATCGATCCACAATACGTCGCATCTGGGCGCTGGTTGCCGACGGGATCGCAATCAAGAACTCATTCACTCGCAATCGATTGGATATGTGATCGATGTCATCGACACCGCCAAGAACGGGAATCCCATGGATCTTGAGCTGGTGCTTTTTGGGATTGTCATCGATAAACCCGACAACGTTGAGATCAAGATGGCGGTTGCCGCGAAGCTCCCGAAAAATCTGCTCGCCGCAGTCACCGGCACCAATAATGACCATGCGTTTGGATTTTTTGTCACCCTTTTGATTTGAAATGCTTTGCCAAACTTTTATCAGGGTCTGGAAAGCGCTTTGATTATCGCTCCGGAATTCGAACCAGAACCTGATGGAAAGCCTGAATCCGGAAACCAGCAAGACGGTGAACCCCCAATCGATGAGAAAAACCGAGCGCGGGAAACCTTCGAATCGACTGAGAACAGCGACTAACGATATAAGGACCAACGTCCCCAATGAACTGGCCCGGATAATGTTGAACATATCGGCGATACTGGTGTAGCGCCACATGCCGCGGTAGAGGCCTGCAAAGTAGAAGCACGGGATTTTTATGGCTATGGCAACCGGTAAAATGGCAAAGAAGGGTTTGATAAAACGATCGGGGACTTGGAAATCAAACCTCAAATTATAACACAGGTAAAGAGATGCCATCACAATTAGAATGTCAGCAGCCAGTGTAATGATAAAATTGGATCGAAGTTTGAGGCGATTCATATGATTATTCAGACGGAGGAATTGTTGAACATTACGATGTTAATGTGATTATTGGGCAAGATAAATGACCGTTGTGCCTTTTTCACCTTCAATGCGTTTATACTCAGCAAATTGAACAAAGGATGGAATGGGGCGTGACTTTTTCGGCTTGATAAATAAAACGAGTGCATCTGCCTGGTGTGCAATTGCCGCCGATTCAATTTCATCGACACGGTCGCTTTCCAGTCGTTTTTTTATGATTTTAGCAACATTTCTGATTTCAAGGAATCTGTCCATTTTTTCCCCATAGAGACTATGCCGTAGATCCGAAAAAAGGATTTTTCTGTTTTCAAGGTTTTTGTCTTCGGAAATAAACTGACCAACGGCAATCGCGTTCCTGTCGGATTTAAGGACGGCCTGAGCGTTTTTAAAGCAAGGCAATGCGATCATGATAACCAGAACGGCGAATTGAAGAAAACGGGCGCGTCGAGCTTTACCCAAGTAGTCAAGCATAATGCAAAAACCCTGCCCGACCCATGGATATAACAATACGGCCGGTGTGAACAAGAGTCTTCCCACCATTTTATCCCGAGTAATCAGGTAGTAGTATAGAAACAGCATGTAACCGGCAAACAACAACAAAACGAACCACTTTTCCGTTGTCTTTTCTGATTTCGCTAGCAATCGTGGTTTGATGTTAAACAACAAGGGCACCAAAAAAACCGCATAAATCTGTTTTGCCAGACTCTCGACCAACCCGATCAGATAAATTAAGGGCATCCAGTGTCGTATCGTTGCGGGCAACGAGTGAGAGAAACCGGAAAATGGTGGCGCATTATGGATTTCCCGAAAATAATCATAAATCTGGCGGTATTTCTCAAAGGCTGAGAGCTTAAACAGATCGTGGACCTCTTTGATCAGTTCATCGATACGATTTTGTGTGATGACGTGGGGGCCTAAGAACAATGCGCCAATCAATCCGGAGATCATTGGAATGCCCAGCCACAAGGCTCCCGCTTTCAGCGCAAAGCGACGCATTGCAACCTGCTTGTCGATAATTGAAAACAGCAAGAAAAACAATACCGGCATAACCAGAATAACGACCCCCTCGACACGGAAAACTATGGCACCGCAGGCAAATAAGAACCCTGTGCAGAGCCAGCCTAGGTGTCGAAGTTGAATGCTTTTGATGATAAAATAAACCGACGTCAGAGCGAAGAGCAGAAAGAGCGGATCCCGGATGATTCTGAGGGCATTCTCGTTGGCCTCAGGGGTAATCGCCAGAAAAATGGCTGCCCAAAAAGCAGCGCGCGGGTTAAATAAGCATGCGGTGATCCCGTAAATCGGAATGGATGCCAGCACCATCGCCCCGATTGTAATCGCTCTGGCAGCCGTCACCCAGTCAGGAATGATTACGTGAACCATCGCGATCAGAACAGGAAATGCCGGCATGGGATACAGTCGCAACGCTTCACTGATATTCCCCATCGCATACTGCTGGGCAGCGGCAATATAAAGCACGCCATCAGGATTTGCGACTTTCCCAATCGCGGCCAAACTGACTTTCACTAATAGGGAGATAAAAAGGACCCATAGCATGGCGCGGCGGCCACTTAACCATTGACCGTAGCGGCCAATACTTTGGGAAGAATTTGAATGCATTGTCTCTTCAGCAGGGGACACGGCGTTTCCGTGGGCAGTCGCTTATCAGGCCGCAAATCCGTCCCTGATCGTGTTGGGTAAGGTCCAGCCCCGAGGGTAGACACAGGCCCTGTTCGAATAGCCTTTCGGACACGGACCCACCGAAGACAAGGGCATCTTTATAAACAGGTTGAAGATGCATGGGTTTCCACACGGGGCGCGATTCGATGTTTTCAGCTTCCAATAACTGCCTGATGTCTTCACGGTCAGTGCCAAACGTTTCTGGATCGATCGTACAGACAGATAGCCAGCGGTTAGAACGGCCATAAGCCGCTTCAGGCATGAAGCAAATACCGGGAAGGTCTCCTAAAAATTGCGTGTAGCGTTTGAATAGTTCTATTTTCTTGTTGACACGCCATTCCAGATCCTGCATCTGCCCGATGCCAATGGCGGCTACGATATTGCTCATGCGATAATTGTAGCCGATTTCTGTATGTTCGTAATGGGGAAAAGGCTCCCGGGCCTGTTGGGAAAGTTTGCGCGCATAGTCGGCAATTCTTTTATCATCGGTCAACAATGCACCACCGCCGGAAGTCGTTATAATTTTATTGCCATTGAAAGAAAGAATCGAGGCGGTCCCAGTCCCTGCGGCAGCCTGCGATTTATAACGGGCGCCAAGGGATTCCGCCGAATCAATGATCAATGGGATTTCATGTTCGTCACAGATCTCACCTATCGCATCATAATCTGCACATTGACCATATAGGTCCGTCGGTATAACGGCAGACGGCCGTCGACCTTTTTTATCTAAATCCCGGACAGCATCTTTGAGGATATTCGGGTCCATATTCCAACTGGTTTTGTCGGAATCTACGAAAACAGGCTCGGCGCCAAGAAACCATATGGGAGATACACTGCCGATAAAGGTTAGACTTGAAGCCACAACGATACTGCCGGGGCCCACACCTACGGTTTTGAGGGCAAGGTGCATTGCCGCTGTACCGGACGACAATGCGACGGCATACTGTTTGCCGGTATATTCTGAAAGAGCCTTTTCAAACGCATCGACCTGAGGCCCCAGGGGGGCAATGTAATTGCTGGCGATCGCGTCTTGAATGAATTTGATTTCGTGACCGTTAAGAAATGGTGGCGAAAGAAAAATACGGTTGGGTTTTTCGGTGGCTTTATGATGCATTGGTTTTTATCACCTTGGCCGGTACACCAACAGCCGTGCCATTGTCAGGAATGTCTTGGTTGACAAAGCTGTGGGCTCCGACAATCGCATTCTCTCCGATAGTTACACCAGGCATAATGACGCTATGGCTTCCGATACGGCAATTGGTGCGCAATATAACTTCGCCTTGTTTATCATCGATGGTAGAGATTGAATAGATCGAGCAATGCGAACCTATTTGAACGTGGTCTTCGAGAACGACACCGAATTTTGCATTGATGTAGGTAAATGCACCAATGTCGGTTTTGTAGCCTAACGTCAATCCGCTGACATTTTGTACGAGCCAGTGGTACTTTGTCGGTTGACCCTCTGGGATATCCGGGTACTGCCATTCCGCGAAACGATTCTCAACGGTCATTCGGGGTCTCCTTACATTGAGGGTTGAACTTGGCGGCCGTGACATGTCCTTCCTGATGAATGCCGTCGCGTTTATAGGCCTGCTTGATTGTAAGGACAAGAATTTTTAGGTCCAAAAAGAAAGAATGATGGTCGACATACCACAAATCCAGTCTAAATTTTTCATCCCAGGTAATTGCATTGCGCCCGTTGATTTGAGCCCAACCCGTAATGCCCGGTCTTACATCATGGCGCCGTTGCTGCTCGGGCGTGTAGCGGTCCAGATACTCCATGAGGAGAGGTCGCGGTCCCACCAGACTCATATCACCCTTAATAACATTGAATAATTCCGGCAACTCGTCGATGCTGGTGCTCCTTAAAAAGCGTCCAAAGGGCGGCAGACGCTGTTCATCCGGCAAAAAGTTTCCATCGGCATCCCTGGTGTCTTTCATGGTACGAAATTTATAAATGGTAAACGGCCTTCCTTTAAATCCAGGGCGTTTCTGGTGAAATAAAACTGGCCGCCCAAGGAAACAGCCCACCGCAAGGGCTGCGACTAAAAGCACCGGGGAAAATGCAACAAGTGCAACGATGGCCACTATGCAATCAAACAGCCTTTTCAGCATGTTTTCGTATGATGCCCCTTAGAAATTGGGTTAATTGAGCTGCAAGACAACGGGTGTTGTGGGTATGCGCTACGAATTGCCGTCCTCTGCGCCCCATTGCCCCACGGTCTTCCGCGGACATGGCCAGCAGTTTCCGGATGCTGTTTGCTATGGCCGTAGCATTTTCAGGGGGCGTCACGATGCCGCAATCTGATAGTGCCACGGGGTTTTGATATGCATCCCCTGCAAAAATCACAGGTTTGCCGACCGCCATGTAATCGAAAAGCTTGTTCAGGCTTATTCCGAAGCGGTAAAGGGGGGTCTTTTTTAGGGAAACGATGAACGCATCGGCTTCAGCCAGGCGGCCATAGATAAGCTCTTTTGGCAAAGGAGCCTCAAAACTCACATTGGCAAGCCCCATTGAACGGGCTTTTTCAATCAACCTCGGTTTTTCCGGTCCTTGCCCCACAAATTCGAAACACACCGGCACTTCAGTCTTTTTCAGGAGATCAGCCGCCTCCAGGATGCAGTCAAGCTGATTGGCATCTCCATGGCTGCCGGCATACAGGATGGTGAACGGCTGACTGTGGGGTTTTTCTGAAAAAGATGGCAGCTTTTCTACAGCGATTCCGTTCGGAAGCCAAAGAAAAGGTCCCGGGGCGGCTACGCAGGCATTAATATGGCGATCCGTGCCCGGCAGAAGCGAGACAATGCCGTCAGCATGGCGGTAAAGCCATTTTTCAATACGGGATAATAAAGCGATCATCGGGTGCCATGGCGCCACTCCGGCGACCTCGATCATTGACAAGGGCCAGATATCGCGTATTTCCAGAGCAAAGGGAACCTGTAGGCGTTTCGCCAATAAATACCCCGCAAAAGCACCGAAAAGGTGTGGACTCGATCCAATTATAATATCCGGTTTGTTTGACGAAGTGTGGGCGAACATGGTTCTCAATCGAAGAGAAAACGTCACCATATTGTGCAGGCGCGCTATGTTTCCACCATATCCGGGGGTTGCCAGCCATAGAAACGGCACGCCCTTTTCACAAGTCTCCCAGCGTAAAGCATTGCCTATCGGGTGATAATCCTTCCGTGACCAATGGTTGAAATTGGCGGCAATGATCAACGGGCGATGTCCGGCAGCCATCAACTCCCGTGCAAGGTCATAATGCCGTGTTCCCCCTGGCTGGCCTGGGGGAATGGCATAATGGTTGATAATCCAAATGTTCATCGAAGTGTGTTCGTACTTTTGGTCTCGGTATTGCAGGCCCAATCCGGTTTGACCGTCACATGAAAAAGATCTGTTAGCGTCAGATGAGATCATAGATGCGATTCATGCGACTGACCTCCTTGTCACGGGAGGCAATCCGGGCAACCAATTCCCGATTGGGTGTTGGGTCCCATCCCGCTGCCACTGCACGGGCAGCATAGGCCATTCCGTCACTGAGACGGCGATTCGCCGCATCGCCACATAAAAAACTGTTGACACCGTGCTCCAATAGCGACCGATATTGCGGCAAATCGGTAAATACAGGAAAGCAGCCCGCAGCCATTGCTTCATATAGCGTTTGAGGCATCCCATCCGTTGATGCGTATGAAACAACGGCATCGGCGGCGGCGTAGCACGCGTGCATTTGGTGGGTAGATAGCGAGCCCAAAAATTTGACTCTTTCGCGAATACGCGAAGATTTGATTTGGCTGTTCAGATGAGCACGGGTCTCAGCGGATCCATACATTTCAGCCACTAAAAGATATCCTTCGCCTCCTTTTTGAAGATAATCAGCAAAGGCTTTGATGATTTGGTCGATCCGGTAGAGGGGCCTGTTCGCTCGGGGTGAAAAGAAAACAAGGCTGTCGATATCCAAGTTCAGCCTCTTACGAGCATCAAGACGATTTTCGTCGACTCGAAAAATATCAGGGGCGATACCCCATGTTATTCTTTTTATCAGGGTTTTTTGGCGCATCAGTTCGTTGATGCGCTGGTCCATAAATTCAGACTTAGACGTTATGATCGTAGCTTTATGAATAACTTTACGACTGATGATTGTGCGCAGTCCCATATATCCATTGATGAAAATGTCACTTCCCATTGGACTGACAATTAAGTTTGACCATCGCTTTTTTAACAGCAGTGCAGGGAAAATAGCCCAGTGGACATGCACAATATCCGGGCGCTCCTTCATTAGGGCAAGCCAGAATAAAAGCATGCTCCACAGACGCCAAACGAAACCAAGGCGGCGATGTTTGCGGGCATGATAGGTTTTAGCGTTGCATTCAGGTGCTTGAACCGACTCGCTGAACCAAACGATTTGATGACCGGCATATTCAGGGAACAACGCGCGCGCGCGAAGCAAGGGGCTATCGGCACTTGCGACTATGAGTATCTTTTTAGGCTTCAATGGGTCATATCGTTGCAATAACCTTTTCAAACAGGTCATTGTATCTGCTGGCTACGGATTGTATATCGAATCGTATCGGTAATAAGCTTTGGCCCTTATCACGCATTTTTTGTTTCAACATTTCCTCAATTGTGTTTGCGAGGCGTGATATGTCTCCTGCCGGAACGAGTCTTCCCTGTTTTTCCGTATCGATGATTTCTTCAATGCATCCGGGACAATTAAAAGCTACAACAGGGGTTCCACATGCTAAAGACTCCAGAACAACGTTGGGCATACCTTCCCAACGGGACGAAAGAATGAAAAGATCTGCTGCAGAAAAAAAAGGATAAACATTATTTTCATATCCGTGTAGATCTATGGCATTTTCTAAACGCTCATTTGTGATAAGGTTTCGAAGATTTTTCATTTCACGGCCAGCGCCCAAAATCGTCAAATGGACATTATTCATTTTAGTGACCAAGAGGGACATGGCCTTTATGAGCAAATCAAAACCTTTTTGTTTGGTTAGGGAACCGGATGCAATTAAGGCGTGTAAATTCTTAGGCCGTTCAATTTTGAATTCTGATAATTTTCCTGTAATTTCACCATAATTTATGGGGTTCGGAATGACATAAATACGGGAACGATTTACAGAAAAATTCTTTTCTAAATCGTTCTTTATGCCATTCCCCGGGCAAATTATAGCGTCTGCATACTTGTAGACAAAATTGTACAAAAGCTTGATGAATTTGCCCTTCATTCCAAAATTCAAATTAATTGAGGGGACATTACTTTCTCTGATAATGAATTTAATGTTTCTTGGCAGAAAAAGTTTTAAGCACAGGATAGCGACGTTTATGTGTGAATTGGTTGAAAATATTACATTCGGCTGCAAACGTTTTATTAATTTCAAGATTTCTGGAAAGCAATGATGGAGATGTTTCTTATTGAGACAATGGACGTCTATCCCAGAGGAAACATATCGATTTAAATCGCCACTACTGTTAAGTACAATAAGACAGATGCGGAAATTTAAATGATTTGCCAATTGCATAACTACTTTTTCCGCACCACCGACGGCAAAAGACGGAAGAATGATGCATACTTTCGATTTCGGATGGACAGAATTCAGGTCAGGATTTTTTTGCATGGTCGCGAAACAACAACGTTAGTTTAGGCCCAATACACGTAAAGCGCGCTTTTCCCACGTATATGATTTTGAAAAGCGCGTTTTGGCGTTTTGGCCGATTTCTTTCCGTATCTTGGGATCTTCTAAGGCCTGAATTGCCTTTACCCAGGCCTGAATGTCCTCAGCTTCTGCAAACATAGCCGTTTCTTTATTTAAAACTTCATGTAGAACAGGCAAATCTGAAACGATTATGGGCTTTCCGCTCGACATGTATTCAAATATTTTGAGCGGCGACATAAAGTCTACGGTGTTGCCCCCCCCTCCATAAATCTGGACTTTTTTTTGAAAAGGAGCGAGCAGTATATCACACGTATTCAGATAATGGCTAATTTCGGAGTGTGGAACGCGACCATGGCAATAGATATTAGATGCCGGCTTCCGGTTGATGGCATTTTTGAATTCATCTATTGAGGCACCGATGATGTGAAAATCCATTTCCGGCAATTGGCATGAGATGCGATCAATCAGGCGCATTCCCCGACCACGATAAATGCTCCCAATATAGCCTATCTGCAAACAGGTTTTTCTTCCAGGCCAATGTGAAACAGTTTTAATATCTTTAATCGGATCAGCGGCATCGTGCGCTACCCGTATTTTATTTTTTACCTGAGGCGTTCTAGTTAAGTACATGCCTTTTAAAGCATGCGATATTACAATGACGTTGATTAGCTGTTTAAAGTGAACCATCTTTAAAAACAGATAATTTTCTAAACGATGTTCCCAAACTTTTGAGTGTGATTCATATATAGTGGGAATTCCAATAAGCGATGAGACAAAGCAGCCAGGAAGATATCGGCCATAAACGATGCGAGGCCTTTTGATAATCAGTACGAATGAAATCAATACACAAAAGAGAAGTGTAGAAAGCAGATAGCGTAATCGACTATTTTTCGGAAAAAGAAATGGAAGTCGTGTTATGCTAAAATTAGGCTCGGTATTATAATCCTTATAAATATTATTGGCGGCATCCAGCCTGAAATCGATTTTGGGAATAACTAAAGTGGTTTCATAGCCAATTTTCGAAAAGGCATGACACATTTTGATGATGTGAACACTACTCGCAGAAGTCGACGGTATAATCGATGCTGACAGATATATTAGTTTGCGATGTGATGGCATAACGTCAGTCAGGCCTATAAAAATTATCGAAAAAGCAAACTTAAAACTAAGCAGTTTGGCTATTCTTTAATTGGATGGTGCCCATTTTTTTTGCCGACAACAGGCCAGGTGATGAAGCTGATGAGCTGCTTTAAAGTATTTGGCAGGGCCTTTCGCCATTTTTCATCGATGCGTATAATTGCTGCGCTGTTAAACCGCATATGGTTTCCTGCAATGAGGTGCTGCTTGCTTCCTGACCACTTGAGTTGGTTCGAGTGAAATGGTAGCTCGAGCCACTTCATAATGTCTGCAATAATGGTTTGAGTTTGCGTGGCCAGCGATTCATATTGCACAAAAAAATGGTCTTGTCTGGACAGGAATAGCGTTCGTTCTATTTCTCTTATCACATAGGAGCGGACATATTTCCACCAAGGAAGGTTCCGTTTGACCCCGGAATAAACATAGCCGTGTGCCGAGCGACGCAAGTGAATGGGTCGAACGTCCAATTCATCCAAACACTGCAGTCTTTTCATCCGGCTCATTTCTTTTGTTGCATCAATCACAAAGTTGACATTGGCAACCGCAGCAGCCGCTTGAAACAAAGCAAGATTGTGGCGGCGGAATACATCATTATCAGCGTTATTGACATCCAGTTGGTCTAGTGAAAGGTCAAAATGTTCGCGCAGATAACGATCGACGCGTGACCAAACTGGGCAGACCTTAATTGCTTCGGCCCCACACATACAACTTTTTTCTAAATGGGATTCATATTCACGCCGTTTGTCATGGGGGATGAGTGCCATTTTTTTTTGATATTTTTTAAAACGTGCAATCCGCCGCTCTTCAGAAAAGGCGTTCACTTCTCCAATAGCGAAAATATCTGGGTGCCCACCCAGTAACAACGTCAGCAGGGTAGAACCACTATGCCCTTGACTCGTGATATAGATAACAGTTAACTGCAAAATTGCCTCTTGTGACACAGAAAAATAGAAAGGAAAGGAATCCGTAACCCTTCAAGGTTGCTATGCATAGCCTTTTAGTTTCATACCACATTGCATCATGTCTAAAATGGGGGCCCAATGCTTATCGCTGTGATAGTTACCAACTTTGAAGTTCATATTTCGAATTTGTTGCAAATCGAACTCAATACCTTTGGGGTCGACATTCAGAAAATCACCAACGGTCGACAGGGTCGTATCGGTTTGGTCACAAAGGGCTTCATAGCTGACATCCAAAAGCTTTGCGTTTTGGTGATGCGACAGCTTTCCTTTTAGGGTTTCCATAAACAGGACATTGTCATTCCAATACGCAGCAATTTTCATTTTGAATTGGTTTTTATCTGGAATCAAAGGCTTATATTTATCCCATTCTTTTTTATAAAAAGATTGGACAACCGAAGGGCCATTCCTTGAAATATGAATAATTTTAGAGCTTGGAAACATTGAAATAATTTCCGGCAAAAGGAAAGTGATCATGGCACTGCCAACGAGAAGAGATCGACCTCTTCCGAACAATAATTGGTAGCCATTTAGTGTGTTTACGATACGCTTTTTGTGATGCACAGGCCAATGTTCGCGAGAAATTCTGCTAAAGGACAGCGAATCCATAAAATAGGGCGGGGCATCAATCTTGCGTCTGCTGTAAGGATAAAGCGCCGGATGCCACAAATCGTTCGCTTCAGAAGGAAAAGCGGCAATGCTCGGATGGGATTTTAAAATGCGATACAGCAATGTTGTTCCGCAACGGCCGGACCCAACAATTAATATAGGATCTTCCACGATCTTGGTCAAAGGTTGAAAAAGAACCGATGCGATTTCATATGTTTTGTAGCGGGACATGAGACCTTCTTAAAGCTTTTTGTGAAATAGGCTGTTGCGTATGGAACAACGCTTTTAAACGATTAGTAGCCGATTCTTTTTGCGAAATGGCAGGTTTGTTGTTCAAATTCATATCGCTCTTGTGCCGTCCAGGAAGCGGCACTTTTTTTCCTTGAGCCTTTTCCTGGAGGGTGGCCACGAAGCATTTCGAATTTTTTGGATGTCAGATGCACTTCTCTTCCTAAAAAATGGCATAAATCACGGTAGGCTTGATAATCAAAGGACTCCAGTTTAATCATTCGAAAATGATCTTTGGGAAGCTTTTCAAGGCGATTTAGGGTTTCGGCGTTGAGAGTTTTCCACCACCACGCGATTTTTCCGATCTGTGTTAAATTGTTCCATTGAGCAAATTCGTCACCATTGGGCATTAACCGTCCAAAAAATCGGTTAACCGTCAATTCGGGCCAAAATCCGGGTGCCGAAGATGGGTCCGATCGTGGGGGGATTTCGCGATACCAGCCTTTCACATAGTGGGAGTTGACGACATCTTCAGGATTACGAATCAGCAAAATCAAGCGAGCTTTGAACCATTCGAAAAGCTTGTCGGATACCAATGAAAGATAGGGGTTGGATTCAAAATAGATCTGATTTCGATTGGCAGCATATTGGATCAGTTTTCGACGATACTCCTTGAACGGCATTAAATCGACAGGTAGACTATTCCAAATAACATACGGGATAAAACTGTCCGCTTCAGGGTGATCGAGTGTGTCCAAATGGACAGCGAAAACTGAAGGATCGCTTTCCATCATTTTAGCAAAAAAATGAGTTCCATTCCGACCGGTTCCCACAATAAATATGGGTGCGGAAGGAATATTCCCGGGATTTTGATCAACTGATGAGAGATCAAGACTGATTTTTCTTTTGCGGTTTAAAAAGTATGTGCGAATGAATTCGATTGCTTGATTTCGTAAGAGCATATTCAGTTTCAATTTATCACGCTGCTATGAGGTTGGGATTTTCGAAGGGGTGCGATTCCATAGGATAATATCTTTTTGTGGAAGTTCGACAGATCCGTTGGCGCAATATAACGCCAGACAAAAGGGAAATTGTTGTTAAACTGTTTAATCTTCCCCCTGTGAATACATTTACCGTTTAATAAAACACCGTGGAAGTTAAATTGGTTGATGGTGTTTAACGTGGTTGTATCGATGTAATGCGGTCCGCCGAAAGGTAGTGCAAAAATTCTACTCCTATTGAGTTCAAGGTCATCAAGAAGATCTTCCGTCATCTTGATTTCATTGTACTGTTCTTTAGAACTGAGCGACGGCATTACATAGTGGTTAAACGTATGGTTTCCATAACAGATCAGGGGGTGTCGGATAATATTCCGGCGGTCATTGATAAGATAGTTATCGATTGGATTATGATTAGAAAGATCATTTTCTTTTAAAAAGGAATCCAATTTTTGATCGATCAATCGGCTATTAAAATTTGGCTTTTTGCTTTCTTTATAAAAATTTTCAGAATTTAAAGGGCTATTGCGATCACCAAAATATCTAATAAAATTCTTTGCCATACCATTGTTTAGCAGAAATCGAATTTTATCTCGCCAAAAAATTTTCCCCGTAAGTGAGCCGCCAATGATAAATACCGTTGACGGTACACGCATTTCAATGAGAATGGGAAGGGCAAAATCAAAGATTGATTGATAGGCATCATCAAAAGTGATACTCACCTTCCCCGCCGGATTTTTATCCAAGAAAAGCGTGTCGACCGGCACGATATCAAAATGCCTGGCGTACCATTCAATCTGCTGCTTAAAACTTCTTGGTGTTACATTATGCAGGCCATCGGCTAATTCTGGGGGAACGTTTGGATAGGTTGCATGATAAATCGGGACATGACAATTCCATGACGATTGAATTCTGTTTAGAAATTCAGCCACGCCACTCTCTATTTGTTTAATGCGGACTGCCATAGCGTATTTTAACTATTCACTGTGTTAAGCGTATCAAGAATTTGTTTTACCAATCTTTCTGAGGCCTTACCATCAAATGGTTCCAGTTGTCCGAAGATGATTTTATTTCTTCCTTCTTTATCCCGTTCAGGGTTCTGTAAATAATGTTTAATACCATTATCCAATTCGTCAGGATTTTCTGCCAGGAAGGTCGCTCGGGCTTCAATCAAAGGGCGATAATGGTCAAGGGTATACCAATGGCGTACACTTTCACTTGGTACGATATCATCGATGCCGTCATAGCCAATATTGATGACACATGTATTCATTGCAATGGCATCCAGGCAGATCGATCCCTGGGTAGCGACAAGGATGTCGGCATGAAATAGCAAATTGGAAAGAAAATCGATTCGACCATGTTCAGGCTGGAACACAATAACGTTCTTTTTATTTCTAAATATGCCGAACCGTTCTTCCCATTGGTGATCCTTTGGATGGGGCCGAATCAATAGATAGCAATGGTTGCCATACTTTCCTGAGTTTAAATTTTTTATAATATGGTTAACAATTTGCGGTTCGCCGGGACCCAGGCGCGGGCTATTGCCGGCAAAGAGAATTAATCGGTTATCCAATGGAATGTTTATGCTTTTAAAGAATGAATGGCGCGGCAGCAAAGCGCCCTTCTTTTTAAAATAATCCATCTTGGGCCAGCCGATGACATGAATTTTTTTCCCTGAAATATCATGGTAACGTTCCAGTTCATATTTCATGGTTCGGCTACCGACAATATAGGCGTTGAAAAAAGGTCCCAATGGACCTTTGGTTGTCAATTTATCCCAACTTCCGACGATCGTTATCTGCGGCAGGCCGCGTCGGCGAGCCGCCAGTCGGTAGGGTCGGACGCGGTGATTCTGGGGGTACGCCACCACAAGCAGGTCCGGGGGATGCCGGTCAAAGAACGATTCGACGGCTGCATCGCCGTCCCAGGTCGAAAAATAGCCCCGGCTCAACAGATTTAAAAGACGCCGATTGCCCGGCAGCGGAAAGCCATAGCCGGGGGAAACGAAATTGCCCGTCCGTGCCTCGCGCCGCCGGCGCGCCCGGGGCAGGCCGACCTTGTGCCGATGACCGGCAAATTGGTGGATGTGATTGAACCGGTAGACCAGCATCCCGAATCCGGATCGGCGTTTTAGCCAGAACAGCAAGAGATTGTAGCAAATCCATTTCCAGCGACATCGAAGCTTGAAGGCCTGCCATGTGGAAAGGTCGTCTGTCGGCCGGAACAGATTCGCCCACTTGATGTTGGTGAACCCGTAGCGCTCAATTTGATCCCGGTCCTGGTAATCCGGTGTAAACAGGGTAAATTCAACGCCGGGCTGCGCACCCAAATGTTCGATCACAGGGGTGTGGAAAAAGTCACGGGCAGCGAACTTAACCGGAAGAACGATCGCAATCTGCTTCATTATTTTGGATACTTCAAGATGACGTTCAGTAGCAAATCTGTTTTTGGGGCTGGGGATCGGCATCGGCCAGAATCCGGGCGATGGCATCCCCGGCCGCGCCGCTGCCGTATACTGTGTCGGTTTTAAACCGTCCGCTCTGCATACGCTCCTTGACAGCTGTGATGATCTCGCCGGTATCGTATCCGACATCCACGACGTTGCTGCCCCGCATGCGGCGGGACTGGCGTGTCCCGATGTTGACGGCCGGGACCCCCATGAATGCGCCTTCGCGAATGGCGCTGCTGGAATTCCCAATCATGCAGGCACACAAGTCCATCAGTTTGATGTAGACATCGATGGGCAGGTTGATGAAAAGATGAAGCCATTCGGGCTGATGGGTTTCGCGAAAAGTCCTGATGGCCTTGGAGATTTCATCGGATCCGGCGTCCGCATTGGGCCATATCATGATCGTCGGCATCTCAAGGTCTTTGAGGGCCTGCAGCGTGTTTTCGACATGACGGCGGTTCTGGCCGTACTCCGTTGTCACCGGGTGCTGGGACACGAGCAGAAAAGACTCCTTTTCGATATTGAAACGTCCCCCGACGCCCTTGTAGCGGTTGAAGAATTTATCCTGATCGATGCGTTCGCCGTTGTGGTGGTTTTCTACGATTTCCTTGACAAGGTCCATACGCGGGCATCCGACGTTGAAGACGCTATCCGGGTTTTCACCCATGCGGATAATACGATTGCGGGCGTCTTCGTTGGCGGGAAAATGCAGATGGGCCATCTTGGTGATCGCGTGCCGTATGTTTTCGTCGATGGTCCCCGAAATCTCCCCACCCATGGTATGGGCAATGGGAATGTTCATGAACGACGAAGCGATCGTGGGCGCCATGACATCGAACCGGTCGCCCACGACCAATACGATGTCCGGCCTCAGGTTGTTGAATATCATGGCCAGTTCAATGATTCCCAAGCCCGTGGATTTTGCCATGGTAATGGGATTTTCACCTTCGATGATCATGTAGAATTTGGCATCGATGTCGAAACCGTCCGAACGCACCATATCTTCAATATTGCCGTAGCGATCCAGAACAGCGGCACCGCCAAGGACGACTTTCAGCTCCAGCTGCGCATGGTTTTGGATTGATCGCATTATGGGCTTGCATGAGGAATAGTTCGCCCTGGACCCCACAAAGACACACACTTTTTTCATTCCATCTCCTCAACCATCAGCGGACGCATTCAGGCGTTGCATTAAAAATTCGCAGAATTGCAAATCCATTTCATCATCAATATCAACGGACGCGGCCTTATCCATTTCATAGGCGAGAATGGTGTCGCCGTAGATGGAATTTTTGGACAGCAGGCAGGCGGTGGTAAACGCATAGATGGCCGCACCGTTGCGTCCGTAGAACACGGGCTTCAATTGCCTTAAATTGTTCTTTTCATCATAAGCCAAAAAGGGTGTTAAATGCCCTTGATCGAGCTTCATGACCGAATAGGGGTTGAAATTGTGGGGCACTTTGACCACGCTTACAATCGAATCGGCATTGGATTCAATCAATCGCGTCAGGGCCGCATCGATGTGTTCGGCCGTGCGCAGCGGCGACGTCGGCTGCAGCAGAACGATATAATCGGGTGCATACTGCTCATGCTCCCCCAGCCATTCGATGGCATGCCGGATCACCGGAAGGGCCGGTGTCTTGTCGGTGGCCAGTTCAGCCGGGCGAACAAAAGGGATTTCCACGCCGCAACGCCGTCCCACCGCACGCACGGCCTGCGAGTCGGTGGAGAGAATCGTGCGTGTAATCAAGCGGCTCGCATGGGCGGCCCTGATGGTGTATTCGATCAAAGGCCGGCCATTCAGCTCGACGATGTTTTTATTGGGAATACCTTTGGATCCGCCGCGCGCCGGAATGATTGCCAGAATTTCCATGCTATTCAAGCCACTCCCATTCGATGCAAGTGTTCGCGGAGACATCGTTCTTGAGCGTTTTTCCGACGACATCGTAAAACTGTCGGGAAGGAATACCGCTGGCCGGCTTTTTACAGGTCAAGTGACGACTTTCAAGGCGGGTGCCGGCGGACAGATCATTGGCCGCAACGATACTTTTTTCAAAGGTGAATTTCATTTGGCCGAGAGATTGCGCCTTGGCATCTTTGTCGATTGCATGCTGAAGGGCTTTCTCGGCATCACGGATCGTGTTGACCAGAAAGCGCAACTCCTCGGGGGTTACAGAGAAAGCGGCATCCGGCCCGTACATGGCCTTGCTCAATGTAAAATGCTTTTCGATCACGGTGGCGCCCAGGCATACTGCGGCCACCGGCACAGCCACGCCCAGGGTGTGATCGGAAAAACCGACGGGCACATCATAACGGCTCGATATTTCGCGCAGAAGATTGAGCCCGGCATGTTCGGGCATGCAGGGATATTCAGAGGTGCATTGCAAGATCGTCAAATGGGGGCAGCCATTAATTTTCAAAACACGAACGGCAAGATCCAGTTCCTCCCAGTTGCTCATCCCGCTTGAAAGCAGTACAGGGTTGCCGATTTTCGCGATCGCTTCCAGCATGGGGATGTTGGTCACCTCACCGGAGGCGATTTTGTAGGTCGTCAACGCGATTCTCTGCATCATCTGCACGGCTTCGACAGAAAAAGGCGAGCAGATGAAGTCCACATTACAATCCTCTTCAGCGAAAGATTTCAATGCCCGCCACTGATCCATCGAGAAAGCGGTTCGATCAAAATATTCCTTGCGAGATTCGTCCTTGAAATATGGCGGATTGGGGGCATGCGGCAGGCTTTCGGCTTCAAACAGGTGGACCTGGAATTTTACGGCATCGACGCCACACTCGGAAGCGGTCCGAATAAACTGTTTGGCCAGACCGATGGAGCCTTCATGGGTATTGCCGATTTCAGCGATAATGCGAGTTTTTGTTTTCATGTCTTAAATTATTTGGGATATGATACAATATATGTTGAGAATTAAAAATAAATATTTATTGTTTATGTGAGATAAAATAATTCGAATTAATTTTGTAAACGGTTCATTGCAAATAAAGTTGTAATAATTGCTTTTTGAATTAGAGAATATTCTTTCGTGAGTGCATATCGATATCTAATGATCTCATTTCTGAGTTTTAGGTCTATTATTGATATTTCGTTATTGCTAAGATATTTATCATAATTATAAAAATTATTTTCAATTTTATTTCTTGATTTCCCATCAGATGAATTACCTTCCCATTGAATACCAATACGCGTGGGTATAATAAGTGAGTCGCGAAATTCAATTTGTAAATAGTCGGCCAGATTTTCCATTATTCTTTTGGGGTTATCTACCAGGTCTTCATATTTGATCAGAAAACCTTTGCCAGTCCTATTTCTAAATTCTTCAAATGCTTTGACACTATTTTTCCATTTTTTTATAAATCTTTTAATCGTAATATTTAGTGGTTTGTTTTTAATTTTCTGATACCTAAAATGCGAACAATAGTTTTGTCTTGGGTCACGAATAAGATAAACAAATTTGGCATTAGGCCACCAATTTATTATTGTATTCAAGTGAAATTCTGTTCCAGGCGTTTTTTCAACCCAGGCTTTAAAAAAATTCGAGTTTAAAGCTACAGAAAGGCCATTGACCACAGATTCTAAAATATTTTCTGATCCTTTATTCGAACTATTCCAATATTTAAAAAAATGTTCTAAAAAAATATTGTAGTCAAATCCACTGTAATCTCTATCGCCAGATGGTGATCTAAATTTTCCAATTTTTAACAACTTTAAGTTGGAGTGATTAAGCAAATATTCGATTCTATCATCTTTATTTTGCCTTAAGACTTTATTAAAGAATTTTATTTCTTCTGGTATAACTAACAATTCATTATGGTTATCTAATAAAGATGTTAATAGAGTGGTGCCAGATTTTGGATACCCGCATATAAATATTGGCTTGTCGATATTTTTCATAAATCCATAGTGTTAAAATTTATATTGACGAAATGTTAAAAACATTGACATCATTAAAAGCTTGCGTTTGCTAATTCTCTAAATTTATGATCCTTCATTATAAGATCATTATATTTACCTGCCGATTTTATATTTCCTTTTTCAAAATAATAAATCATATCACAGTGTTGAACTGTAGATAATCGATGCGCAACGATAATGATCAGTTTTTGATCGCCTATGTCGTGAACAGCTTTCATAACAGCTTTTTCAGTAATATTATCCAAAGAGCTTGTAGCTTCATCCAGCACCAGCACATCGGGATCGTTATAAAGTGCTCTTGCTATACCAATTCTCTGGCGTTGACCTCCAGATAATTTGACCCCACGTTCCCCTATTTCGCTTTTGTAACCATGAGGTAGTGAAGACACCACAAATTCATGTAAATTGGCAATTTTAGATGCTTTTTCAACTTGTTCCATGTTTATTTTCGATGATCTGATACCAAATGCTATATTTGCTGCAATTGTATCATCTGTCAGAAATATGTGCTGAGGTACATAGCCTATGGTTTTTTGCCAACTCCTAACCAACTCACCTTTGATCAAAATATCATCAACAAGGAATTTACCTTTTGTTGGATCAAGTAATCCGAGGATCAAGTCAATAGCAGTTGTTTTTCCCGCACCAGTTGGACCTACAAAAGCGACTCGAGTACCCATATCAATTTTCATATTTAGATCCAACAACGCATAATTATTTGCTTTTGGATATCGATAACTAACTCCGGATAGCTCAATTTTTTGTTTGAGTTTTAATTTGGATAATTTTTTAGAAGAATTCAGATCTGAAACGATAGTTTTTTGGTTTTCAATTTCGGTCATATCTTTGAACAATAAATTCAAGGCCGCTTTTCCGAATCGCAACTTTGATATCGAGCTATAAACATTCTGCAGTGCGGGAAGCAAGCGCATTCCGGCAAATGCATATAATCCTATCATTGGTAAAACAACTTCAAGCCTACCATTATTGACGGTTAATAGAATAACAATTATAGCTATAATTCCGCCAAAAGCGATACCCTGAAGTATATACTGCGGAATTATACTAATTATTCGATTAGATGCCTGCATTCGCGCAAAGTCTTGAGAGGGCTTTTTGAAATTTTTTAAATAGCCATCTTCTTTCCCAAGAACTTTAATATCTTTAATTCCGCTTAGTGCATCTTGGGCAATTTTAAAGCGCTCTTTATTCGCTGTAACACGAGATTTCCCAATAGTTGATAGGTAGCTTCGGAATATTAGATATATCGATAGATACGCTCCGCCCAGTATAATCAATGTGCTAATTGCAACAATAGGATCAACTAATATAACTAGAGAAATCAAAAGAATTGTAACGATGCTGTGAGAAATTAAATTCATTGATGGCATCAATGTGCCATTGATAACTTGTCCGACTTCTGCTAGTACAGTTTTCCCTAAATCAGAACTATGCCTGTTCAGAAACCATGTGTAAGGTTGTGCCAAATATCCCTTCAACAATCGATAGCTCAGTGTATAATTCCTCATATATGAATAGCGAGCGATTCCCCATTGTGTAATCGCTTTGATAAATAAACTACTAACAACAATCAGGAACGATACAACGCCGAGAAATATAAGAAAACCTTTATCGTTCGAGAAATTGAAGTTTATATATATGAGATTTAGATATTTGTTTGCTCTGATTATATCAGGATTTGCAACGACAGCGATAAAAGGCATAACTGAAGCAATGCCTATTACTTCTAGTAGCCCCATTAATATATTTATTAAAAGCAATATAATAACGTTTCGCTTTTCTCTATAAGTCAATAAAAAACAAAGTTTTTGATAGATATCAATCATATAAATTTTATTTCTGAAAAAACATATATAAAAATTTAAATTTTCAAAAATCTTTTAAAAAAATTTGTTTTGTTAAAAATATTCATATTAGGAAAAATAAATTTATATAGGTTTCCAAAGTCATTGAATTTAAAATTTTGGTCTATATTCTGAAGCTGAACTGCATATTGAGGGGTGTTCTTTATGGCTATGTCGATAAAATTTTGGGCCCTTTTTGAATCATTTGAACGATAGGCAGTAATCGATAAAGCTAGTAAAGTTCTGGATTTTGCCAATCCAGTCAAACCCTCATCAATTGCAACTCTAAAAGCTTGTTTACAATTTTCAATATTCCCATTTAATATGAATAGTATTCCTTTCAAATATAATGTTATCATTTTCCATTTATGGAAATCAGATAAAGCATCTATATGCCTAAGTGCGATTGACGGAGATTTTGCCATCAACACGTTGTTTAGTAAATGAAAATACCGTATATCATTTTCTTCTATTTTATCATTATATAAATTCTCACATACGGCTTTAAGATGATTTCCTACGCCAGAAAAAAATAATAGGTGAATCTGATAAGAAATATCATTAAAGTATTCAAAATTTTGTTCCTTTGATTTTTTGGCCATAACACACTCTGCATGTTGTCTTTTTAAAAAGAAATTTGGTTGAGTAGTATTTGCTGGCCCCCACGATAACACTCTAAATTTGTGAAACGGGTAATCCGATGGACTATCCGCACCTGCTGCACCAAACGTGTTTAAAAAGTAAAAAAGACCTCTATCACTGATTTTTTTGCTTATATAGTTAAAATAAAAATGAACGTCTTTTTTTCTCATTTCCTGAAAAGAATATGTATTTAAAATAAAGTCATAATTTAAATTTATTTTTTCAATATCTTCAGGGGTGCATAATATTATTTTATAATCATCTTGTCCTGTAGACTTTAAATCTGATGAAAAGCAAATACGATATTCGGGATGGTTTGCTGATAAATAAAATGCTGTTAAATATAGGTTATGTGGCAAATCACACAAAACATAGCATTTGGGTTTTTTATTTCGGATAATCAATTCCGCAACACCGCCATACCCAGCGCCAATTTCAAGAACATTTTCTAAATCAGAATCTTCTATTCTGTTGCTTAATGCCGACAAGGCCCAATAAGCAGATACTGTATTGTTTAGTCCTGCAGAACTTGACAACACTTTACCTTTTGAAAAAACAAAAGGATTACCGACTAATGATTCTTGATTGTCAAGTATAAAATTTTCGGGTACAGCGAATATCGCTCGATCATAATTTATTTGAAAATTAATTATTTCTTTTTCAACGGTATTATTTTTATCATACCCTATGCTTGCCGCATGATCTCTTCTGAATACAACAAGTTCGTTAAAATTCGGAAAATTTTCTCTACTATCAAGCCTCTTTTTCCAAAAATCTGACATATAATTTTCGGAAAATTCGTTTTTTTCAATCAATCTTTCAAAAAAAGGCCTTATTTTTGTATACGATTTATAGAGATCGCGGTGATAATCCATAAAATTCCTCTTAAAATTAGATAAGCTCTATTGAGTAGTAAACAAATAATTAAAAATTGAAATTCTAACTGTTAGTGCCATTTTGATTGTCTGTTCTATAATTTAAAAACTATTGAATATAAGATTTTACACAATTTAATACAACTTCTTTGGTATTGTCTATGCCTAAATTTTTACTGGCATAAAAGTAATTAGTTTTAGCATGTGATCCAGATAATCGGGTTAATGAAGAGTTAATATCAGCAGGATCTAAAATTAGATTGCCTATTCTATCCTCAATTATAGGAAATCCAACACATCCAATATTTTCTTTTGCGAAATTGCGTATTGCTTTGTTGGTCATTAGATACATAACACATCCAATTGGATTATTTGCGTATTTTGAAAGATAGGCATGGTCAAGGCCGCATAATGAGAAAGGTGTCACTATGATATCACAAATACTGAGCCACTGTTCTGTGGTTTCAATATCCGTAGCATCTAATATGTCGATACCTTTTGATTGAAATATTTCGACTTCAGTTTTGTGCGTATCAACAAATTTTGGATGCCCCCTGTAAATAAAAGAATAATCGTTCAAACTGTTAGAAATTGATTTCACAAATGATTTAAGAACATCAATATATCCTGGAATTTCAATGTTCTGTCCAAACCATCCAATAACTTTTTTTATTTTATCTTTCAGGAGTAAATTTCTACCGCTTTGTCGCATCTTCGCGATATCAAAATTTTTATATAAAGTATGTTTAATAGAACCTGAAATTAGGCACTCAACCTTGGATTTCTTTTTTGTTAAATTATATGCAAATTCATCCATTACTAAATACTTTGATGCCGGTATTCCAAGGCTTAAATTTAGATCTCCCCAAAAATCCTGAATGGCTATTGCATTATGTGGTGAAACAGCAATGACGGCTTCATCAATACCAGCTCCGAACGAAGACAGAGATGCAACAATCAAATCTGGTCGAATTTCATAAACCAATTTTTTGGCGGCATTGATTAAAAATTCATTTTCTTGGGTAGTTCTAATGATATCTCTGCCGTTTTCGAGTTCGAATTTTATTGACGATATGCCTAAATCAGACAATAGCTTATAAGCAGTTCCACTCGATATAACAAAAACTTCATATTCATATTTTAGCCAGTCGTATAACACGGAAAGATGACCGACAGCCCCTGGATCTCTTGCTGTAAGAAGGATTTTTTTACACATATTAAACTATATCATTTAATGATCTGGCTTGTTTTTCAAGCGTAATGAATTTTTCATATTCATGAATTGGAATTTTTATATCGTGGTTTAAACTCAAATCAAGAATCATTGCCATACAGTACCACGATATTTGTCGCATCGTTCCTGAAAGTGATGGAAGTAGGCCATAACCTCTTTTTACAGCGTTTAAGCGGTTTCTGAGCAGCAAAGGGTTCGGATTGTCACGAAGACAAAATCTTTGAACTAAATAGGATAGATCCCACTCCACTGGGGCATAAACATGCACACTTTCTTCAAAATCGATAAAAACGGGATTGTTTTCTTTATCAATTATTACATTTGCAGGGTGAATTTCTCCATGAAGGCACTGCGCTTTTTGATTGTCATAAAAATTTGGAGAAAAGCAATTTGCCATTTCATCGAGCCAGTCATAGTTTTTCTGAACCCAATTTTGATTCTCACAAAAAATCGAAAAATTTTTTTTATGCAAATCCAATTTCAATTTTTCAATTACTTTTTGCAGTCGTTTAGAAAGATTTATTGCGTTTTTAAGAATAGATTTTTTATTTTTATAGAATTTTAAGGATTTGTGGATTTTTTTGAGAGATTTTGCAATTATAAATAGATCATCAGTTGAATTATTATAATGTCGACCATCAATAAATTTAGATATTATGATTGTATATTTTGTGTCATTATGAATAAAATATCCGAAATTAATAATATCACTGACACTCGCACCATTGGATTTTGCATATGATATAAGATCTTTTTGTAATTTGAGAAATATGTCTCGATTTGTAATTTTTATCAGATAATTTTTATCCGGCGTGGAAAGGCAGTATACATTGGCTAAATTTTCATACTTTTTTAGGGAATGTAATTTTAAATTATCATCAAATTCTATATTAATTGTATGTATGATTTCATTCCGAATGATTTCTTTTTGAAAAATTGGCACCTCATTATTAAATGCTAAATCACCCGGCGAATCACCGGATGGCCAAAACATATAAGTGTTGTCGATATTCAATAGTGAGTGCCTAATTGATAAATGGAGGTTGAGGTTATTTGCGGAAGGATTTGATACTTGGGGCTATTATAAATATGTTAAATAAAATAGAATTTAAAATGGATTAAGTGTATAGAATTAGATGAATATTGAAATTTTAGCAAATTTGATATGTGCTGTTCGTTTTCGTCAAGTAAAGTCGATATACTCCCACTTTAAAATTTCGCCTTTTTTAATATTTCGATTTGCACATTTGCCATCAATGACATCCCAATGATTAGCTGGGATTCCTTTTGGAGGGAAAGCGAATCCAATATTCTGCAATTTGAATTCATCTCCTTCTAAAATATTGGTTTTTGCAACCATTCCTTTCCACGAAATTTTATCTCGCGGTTCTAAAACATCCCATGTGTCTTTGCCCATAGCTTCATAACAATTCCGAATTTTTGATACAACTTTAGGTAGGTCATCGATCTTTAGTGCAGATACGAGATCTTGCTCAATTTTATCGGGATTATCAACCACGCCCTTTTCAATGATATTTGCTCCAACAGCAACAGCCGCATACATGATTTCATCACCGCGGTAATGACATGAAAGACCAACAGGAACTTTAAAAATTCGCTTGTATGAATTAATGACTTTTAGGTTGTGCACATTAGATGGGGCTGGGTTGGCTGCTGGATGATGACAGATAATAACATTGTTGGAATTATATTCATTAACCACTTCAAGTGCCTGAGCAATTTCGCTTAAATACAGGTTGCCGGCATCAATTATTATAGGTAAATCAGTTTTTGCAGCATATCTTAATAGCCCGATATTCGAAACATTGTCCCGAGCAAATTTAATTCCAGATCCCCCCATATCAACTACAAAATCAATTCCTATTGTGTCATATACACTGCAAACAAATGGAAATTCATAATCTCTACATATAGAAAATAATTCTTCATATTTTTTAAGGGAAACAACTTTTCTTTCGATTAGTTCTCGATAATTTTCATTTTTAGTACCGCCCGAATAATTGTATTTTGCATTAATATTTTCTTTTAGACATATATCTGGATCATGCAATATTTCAGTTTTGAAAATATTTGCACCTGAAGATATGATGGATTTTAAAAATGAAGTGGCTAATTCAATATCTTGGTTAAAAAAGGTTCCTATTTCAGCCATAAGTGCTGTTGGAAATCCATCTCCGATTGGAATATTACCGATTTTAACATACGGTGACAAATCATTCATATCTAAAGCTCCAAAAAGTTTCTTATTATTTTTAAGCCATTGTTGCCACTTTTTTCAGGATGGAATTGTGTTCCGTATAAAAATCCTTTTGCTATAACAGAAGAAAAGCACCATCCACCATAACAAGTATCCGCAATAGAATGCTCATTATTGATAGGCTTTGCTGCATAGGAATGAACGAAATACAATGAAGATTTTTCAGGAATATCTTTAAGGATAGTACCATTCCAATCACTATGAGTCTTTGAATTCTGGATTGAATTCCAGCCAATATGAGGAATTTTCTGCTGCTTTCCATATTTATCAAAACAAGGTATCGCTTTTACAGTACCAGGAATAATATCGAGCCCTGTGCTGATTCCAAATTCTTCGCTGGTTGTTAACATTAGTTGCATACCCAGACATATACCAAGTAAAGGGCGTTCATAACAGGCGTATTGCTTTAGTGCAGATACTAATTTAAGGTTATTTAGGCTTTGCATTCCTTCTTTAAACCCACCAACGCCTGGTAGTATTAATCTGTCGGCCGATAGAATTTGCGCTTCAGTGTTGCAGAATACTGCATCAGCGTTGCAATTTTTTACAGCATTAGAAATACTAAAAAGATTTCCAATTCCATAATCAATGACAGATACTTTTTTTTTCATAACTTAAATAAATCTATAATATCTTTTTGAAATGAAATAATTACATTTATTCGAATTTCTATTTACGATAGCCTAACCTCAATTCCTTCTTGGTTGGCAACTGAACGAATTGTGTTTATTTCAGTCAAACCATAATGAAGAACGCTCGCCATTGCGACAGCATTGGCTTTACCAATTTTAACTGCGTCAATAAAATGTTGAATAGTTCCCATTCCGCCAGAAGCAATTACTGGCACTGAAACAGCTTCTGATATTTTCTTTGTCAATTCTAAGTCAAAACCCTTTTTGGTTCCTTCATAATCAATTGATGTTAATAATATTTCACCAGCACCAAGTTGAACACCTTCTTGGGCCCATTCAATAGCGTTTAAGCTGGTGTGTTCTCTTCCCATATCGGTGTAGGCTTCCCAACTGTCGCTGTTGATTCTTTTCGCATCAATCTGCAAAACCATGCACTGTGAGCCAAATCGTTTGGATATTTCCGTGATCAAATTTGGGTTTTTTACAGCAGCTGTATTTATGGCAACTTTATCCGCTCCGCTACGTAAAATTTCTCTCACATCATCAACAGATCTTATTCCTCCACCAACAGTTAGAGGAATGAATATATCTGCGGCTGTCTTTTCGATGATTGACTTTAGATTGTTCCTCCCTAATAAGCTAGCTACTGCATCCATGAAAATAATTTCATCAATATCATTTTTATAATAAATATTTGCATATTCTTCAGGATTGCCAAGAACTTTCAATCCTTCCAAATGCACTCCTTTAATCAATTTGGATCCCTTAATGTCTAAACGGGCAATGATGCGAACATTGGACATAGAGTTACCTTATCGTCGATCTAATAAACATTGCCTTTCCAGTTAAGTGCCTCTTCTTCTTGATTGATTGTTGACGAAGAAGCAACCTCCCATATATTGTAGCGAAGCTCCCATTTATTATTTTTAAAATTCCAAAGATGGGGAGAACGGAATGAATCAGCAATGTTGTCGAAATATTCTCTGTCCATAATTGGTTTCTCAAAACGTTTTGATGCCTCTGGAAATTCATTTGCGGGCAGGCTTAAATATGCTAAGAGCTCGTCGATAAATCTTTCTGGGAACTCTCCATCATATCGCCGTATTAAGGCAATGCCCTCCTCTCGAGTAATGTCGCCTGAACGAATTTCTTGTGCCGCATCGTAAGTTGCTCTACCTATGCCAAATTTTATATATGTCGTATAATAATGCAAGTCATCTATTTTATCATCAATACTATTGTATTTACTATAAGTTCCTGGAGTTCGCTCCGGCGATGCCTGGAAATTTCCGTTTTCAACTGAATAATAGTAATTACTTTGTGGATGCCATTTTAAGTAATAGCCTAAATAGTGTACTTGAAGTCCTAAACTATCTATAATCTCAGGATTAATCGGCATATATGCATCCAGATCAACAGCTGAAACACCAAAATATTTTGTTAAATCTTCGATAGATGTCCCACCAAGAAAAATGGATGATTTATCTTCTGAGCTATAGTATTGCCAACTTCTTCGAGCCGACTCGTTATCTTCAATTGGATTCCCATATTCAGCTTCATTTTCGCCGAAAAATATTAGCGGAATTTTAAATTTAGCCGCTAATTTAGGTGCTAAAGCCTTTTGGCCAATTATAAAGGGTTGAAATGGATGAAATAAATTTTCCACCGCAAGTCTTGTAAGTAGCCGGTGAATTCTTCCATTGGGTGTAAAGAGAATATTATCAAACCCAGCATGTATCCATGACTGGAAGTTTTTCCAGCCCCAATCCGTATACATGTGTGGTGCCCAAGTTACTGTTAGGGGATGCATGTTATATTTATATTTTAGGATATGAGATGCGTAAAAGCTATCTTTCCCGCCAGACCCTGGAACAAGGCAATCAAATGACCCGTCATTTTTTCGAAATTGATCACATAGATCTTTTAATGACTCTTCACGCTCTTTCCAATCGATAGATTCATTTTTTCGACCTGTGTATTTGCAGGCATCACAAATGCAATCCTTATCAAAATGTATCGTTTCCTTTTGAGAATTTTTATTGTGTTGGTATTCTACAGTCGAATTTGGTCTTTGATTTGAGATTACACACTTTTTACAAAACATTACCTCGCGAGGTAATCCATACTTTGCCTCTAATTCCGCATTTTCGTCGACAAATTTGCTGAACCCTACACCTCGTTTTGCTTTATAAATCTGCATTCGTTAATCTCCAGATAATACTCTGTTATTCATTTCTTTAAGAATGCTTTCAGCCAAAATCATGTCAAATTTATCATCAATATCTATCGATCTTTCTTGTGGCATTTCATAACACGCCATAGATTCATTGATAAAGGATCCGTTAGACATCAAGAAATCCGAATAGCATACATAAACTGCACCGTTTGGGCATAGTATTTTTTTTAGCTGTTGTCTTTGGTGTAATATATAGTCCCACCCCATTAGAGGTTTGTAATATCCTTTTTCATCTTGAGTAAACATCCAATAAGGGGATTTTTTTGGAACACATACCGATATAGATGATTTTGCATTATTAAAAACGCAAGCCTCTATGCATGCATCAATATCTTTTGAAAGTCTAAAGGGTGAGGTTGGCTGAAGCAGCACTACAATATCATAACCGGGCAATTCTTTAAGAGCATGCAAAGCAACTTTTTGAGCAGATATTTTGTCTCCGGACAAATGAGGAGGTCTAATAAATGGCACATCTATGCCATTCTTACGGGCAATGTCTATAATCATGTTGTCATCTGAACTAAGAATGCACCTGTCAATATATACAGATCCAGAAGCTGCTTCAGCCGTCCAGGATATAAGAGGTTTGTTTCCCAAAAGGCGTATATTTTTTCGAGGAAGCCCCTTTGAACCTCCTCTTGCCGGTATTACTGCTAAAACATTAAAGTTGTTAATCATGATCTATTTTCCATTTATGATTAGAGATATATTGTCAGAATTTGTAAGTTGACTTCCATCAAACCATTACGGAATATACGATCGCCTTTTCCATTGAATTCTGTCCAGGTTCTAATAAGATCCTTTTGTTTATCTAAATCAAATGGCAATCTGAATTTTTCCCATTCAAATGATTTTACGCTTTTATTTCTTTTTAATAGTTTAGATATGGTTTTTTTCGAAAACAAATTATAGCCTCTATTCCATGGGCAGTTATCATCATCACTATATTTCCATCTAATAATCGCATCTATTGGGTAATCGTTAAACTGGCTAACCACGATAACGATCCCCCCCGGCTTTGTTACTCGTATGCATTCGTTTAAAGAAATTTCCGGATCATCAAAAATAGATATTGTTCCAACAAAAGTCGCAATATCAAATTGCATATTATCAAATATGGTCATATTGTTGGCATCACCTACAAAAAACTGACAATTCGGAACTTTATTTCTGCCGATTTCGATGAGTTTATTATCATAGTCGATGCAGCTTAATGATAACTTTGGAAAGCGTTTGTTTAAATAATATACAAACTCTCCCGAGGCCCCTCCAACATCTAGTAAAGAATAATTGAAATCATGTATAAAAATTTCTTCAATTTTATCAGCAAGCACAACAAACATGTGTTTAGTTCTATTAAACCTATTTTCTAAATAAACATGAGTTCGGTTGTAAACAGAGTTTTTTATAGAATCATTGGTCATCGTCATATTCCTCCAGTGTATATCTCAAATGACGTATCCAATTAAATACTATCATAAAGTTAAGGAGATTTTATCATGAGCCCAATTGGCATATTTTTTTGATTTAATGAGGGGGGGGATAGAATAATATAGGAAAAACGCTAAGTATTAATAATGCTAAACGGTATCAATTTTATAACAGTGTTAGGAGAAATACATGAAGAGTATTATCATGGTGGTATTAAGTCTAAAAACTTTCGATTAATTTGATAAACCTCTCTGTGTTTTTTCCATCAAAACAGCCAAAAAGTTTTCTATCCTTTAACCGCTTTTTATGATCTTCATTTATCAGTGTAAAATTTTTATTATAATTGTTTACAATTTTTTTCAATTCATCTAAGTCGTGCGCTAATTTAATTGATTGAAAATTGCTATAAAAAGATTCAAAGTGCCTTGCATTACCAATATTGAATGCCACGATAGGGCAGTCTTTCGACAAAGAACCAATTACTGTTGATGAAATGTAAATTAAAATGAAATCACTAATTTTAATTAGTTCATAGATATTTGATAAAGGGTCGACAAACTCAATTTGACCAAAAAGTTCATTTCCTAATATGTCTTTGTGCTGTTTTAGATTCTCTCTTGGATGTAGTTTGAATAGAATTTTGTATTCTGGATGTAATTCATCAACAATAATCTTAACTACTTTTTTGTTTTCTATGTGTAAATGATTTAAATCATTACCTTTATCAATTTGATAGTATGTAGTTCCCACTATTAAGGCGATTTTTTTTTGATTTGAAATTTTTTTTGCATTTTCTATTTTGTCATCTATTGGATTTTTAAATAAATAATCATGGGGAGGGAAACCAGTTAAAATTTGTTTGCCATGAGAAATGTTATGTTTAAAATTCTCATTAAATTGCTTTACGGATTGAACTGCAACCACATCTGGGTTATTTCCACCTCTTATCCAAGGATTTTTCGACAAAATATTTAGAAGCCTGCCAAAGATTGCTATCGATGGTTTGTACCAATAAACAATTTTTGTGTTTAGTGTTTCATAATTACCTGGGAAAAAATTGGTCAGTACACTATAGAATTTGTTATTTTCATAAGTTTTATTGTGTTGTATTTTTTCATTTATCCGTTCTCTTTTAGATTGGAATGCTTCAACTGGATATAAAATTGTCTTAATTTTTAGTTTTTTGCAAACTTTAAGAACAAGGCAAGATAATATCGTTCTATCATCAGACAAAATAATTGAACTCAAGTTCAATTTTTGAATGCTATGTTTTAACCAAATATATAAGCCGATAAAATATAACAAGACTCCAAATATTGGGACTATCTTGAGGCGTTTAATATAAAGGTACTTCTTATCGGAATAATAGTTAACCATATGTTCTTTTAAAAAATCATATTTATTTTCAATTCCATTGTCATTAAAATTTAAAACATAAAATACATTTTTAGACATTTTCACATATTCTATGACAGGGATCATATTGTTTGCAAAATGATTGGCATGATAGTAAAAACCAATTATTTTTTTTTGCATTACAATAATTCTCTATAGATATTTAAGGTAATCATATTCAATGCTTCCATATTAAATGATTTTTCAATACGATTTTTATCCATCATTTTCATCTTCGATACGAAAAGATTTTCAAAACTTATTATGTCAATTCATATACTTCCTTTGCGGCCCTCTTAAAATCTTCTGGCCCACCAATATCTATCCAATATTCCCTTATGGGAAAAGCAGTTACTTTTTTATTGTTTAGTATACATAATTCAAAAAGTTGCGTCATATCAAATTTTTTTCCGTTGGGTATTAACTCGATTATTTCAGGATCCAGAACATATAATCCGGCATTTATAAAGAAATTATGAGTTGGCTTTTCATTAATTTTTATAATTGATTCTCCATTTATATCAACAACACCATATGGAACTTGAAAATCATATTTTATAACACTCATTGTTGCATTACTCTGATGTTTATTGTGAAATTCAAACATGTGCAGAAAGTTGATTTTTGTTAACAAATCACCATTTATAACCAAAATAGATGATTTTGGTTTTTCGGGCAAAAGAGTTAAGGCTCCGGCCGTTCCCAGTTTTTCTTTTTCATGAATATATTGAATATCCATACCCATTTTAGAGCCATCGCCGAAGTAATCAGTAATAATATCCGCTTTGTAATTCAGTGAAATATATACCTTTCTGATACCATGTTTTAATAAACTGTTTAACATTATTTCTAGAATAGGTTTTCCACCGACTTTTAACATAGGCTTTGGGCATTCATTAGTAAGCGGACGCAACCTTTCCCCAAGACCGCCCGCCATTATAACCGCAAGATTAGGGCTAAAGCTTTTTTGAAGATAGTCTTTTAATAGCTCAAGTCTTACAACACGGTTGCAGCTATCAACAATAGGAATTTGTTTTAAGTACCTATTTTTCATTATTTCGGTAATCTCAGAAATGTCAGTTTCGTTCGATAAAGTATAAGGGGTTTTATTGTAGATCTTATCAACTGGCGAATCCAGATCAATGCCTTTTAATATTCCCCTTCGAATATCCCCATCAGTTACTGTACCTTGCAATACATCAGAATCATTAACAACCAGCGCGATTTGAGCGCCACTGCGATCAATAATATCAATTACTTCCTTAATTTTGCTTGATCTGCTTACAGCAACTTCTTTCCAGTTCATATTTTTAACTTTCGAATGGGATATCATAAAATGCTTTTTTGATATTTCGATCGATGCAAAAAGAACTTAAAAGCTTTAAAATAACATCGGAGGTGCCATGTTTCTCATAAGGGTTAGCAAAAAGAAATTTTTCTGGTTTATTAGAAATCTGCATTGCTTTTTTGATCGAGCGTTCAATAGATTCGGTATCGTTTGTACAATCAATTATACTTTTTGCTTTAACTCTTCCCCTCTGGCGTTCACCTATATTTACGGTTGGAGTTTTAAGGCTTGGGGCTTCAATAATGCCGCTTGATGAATTACCCACAACAACGTCAACAATTGATAGTGTACTTAGATAAAGGTGTTGCCCCATGGAAGTGAAGGAAGTCGCTTTATTAGGATTCTGTCTGCAATAATCATCAATTAAATAGTTGATTATTCGACCATTTGCATCTGGGTTTGTTTTAGTAAAAATAAAGGTTATATCTTTAAATTGTTCTATCGCATCAAGCAGGTTTTGAAACTGTTTTTCTGTTGAATTCACTCCAAGTGTTTCAGGATGAAATGTAATCAGAACATTCTTGCTGCCAAGGCTGAAACCCATTTGCTTCTCTACATATTGCTGATCGAAAAGCCTTAAATTTTTACAATTTTCTACACCTAAAGCACCAACATTAAAGACTCGTTCAGGATCTTCTCCTAACTGGATAACTCTTTTACGATAGGTTTCTGTCGCTGTAAAATGAATGTAGCTCATTTTTGTGATGGAATGACGAAATGCTTCATCGACCGCCCCTACAGTTGACTCGCCTCCATGAATATGCCCAATGGGTATATTGGCTGATATTGCGGCGATTGCAACCGCTAATGCCTCAAAACGGTCACCTAAAATCAGCAAAATATCTGGACTGATTCTCTCAAGGGCCTCACTGTATCCTATTAGCCCCAATCCAATGGATTTGCATATAGCGGTGGATGTATCAGCACTTACCAGTGTGATTACCTTTTCATCGATTTCAAGGCCATCCTGCTCAATTTCACGATAAGTGGAGCCGAACTCTGGAGACAGGTGTGAGCCCGATACCACAAGTTTAAGGTCGAAGTTGGCGTCCTTGGCTATTTTTTGGATCAAGCCTTTTAGTAGACCGTATTCAGATCTTGAACCTGTAAATACGCATATTGTTCGCACCAAAATAGTTTCCTGGAAGATTGTGGTTGGTTCGTTTCAAGACAGCCAATGGATTATTTCGTCTTTAATGTAGGCTTTGGGTGCCTTTTGACCGATTAATTTATCCCAAAGGGCAGCACTGCAGCCACCTTTACCGGTTCGTTTCGTGCACAAATTTTCGTTTGAAAACAACTCGTTAGATTGAATATTACGTTTTGCTACAATGTATTTTCTCACTAATTTGAGATTATGAGCCTCGGATGGGCTAACGCGCTTAACGCCATCACCCATTGCGACTTCGACGTTTCGAATGGATTTTGTCATTTGAAGAAAATCATGGGGACTTAGCGATGCTTTTTGGTCAGGACCTGGAAGTGAACGATCCAATGTGAAATGCTTTTCAATAATGATAGCCCCCATAGCAACTGCGGCTATCGCTATTTCAATGCCGAGTGTATGGTCGGAATAACCGACCTCGACATTGAAGGCGTTACCAATGGTTTGCATGGCTTTTAAGTTGATATCGCACATTGGCGAAGGATATTCTGTGTTGCAATGCAATACCGTGATATTTTTCTTGGGAGTCCCGGCCGTGACAATAACGTTTATGGCTTTTTCAATTTCACCCAAGCAGGACATACCAGTGGAAAGGATGATTTTTTTTTGCGATGCGCCGATTTTTCTGAGGAAAGGAATGTTAACGATTTCACCGGATGGAATTTTGATTTTGTCGACCCCCAATTTTATCAGAAACTCAAGACTTTCAAGGTCAAATGGCGAGGAAAGGAACTCAATGCCTACCTGTTTGGAATGCTCGTAGAGTTCGGCATGTGCCATCGTGCTTAATTCCAGCTGCTGCAACATCGCCATCTGGGATTCCTCTGGCGCGGTAGTCATTTTTTGATAACTGGCTTTTGCTGCTTTTGTTGTTACCAACTTTTCAGATTTGAACGTCTGGAATTTGACGGCGTCAGCACCTGCCGTGTGCGCTGCCTCAATCATCTTTTTTGCCAAGGCGATATCACCATTATGATTAACCCCAGCCTCGGCAATGATGTAGGTTTTTGGGAGTTTAGGTTTCATAGGTCCGTTGTCACCTTAGAATGAAGTTCCGAAAAATCCTGTTCTCGTCATTGCGTTACAATACTTTTGAATTGGCTTTGCAGTCTTTCAAAACTTTGGCGCCCATGCCAACGACACAATGATTGCCAATGTTAACATTTTCACGGCAAACGGCATTGCTGCCCAGAAAAGTACCTTCTCCAATGGTGCCCCCCCCATTGACAATTGCGCCGGTCGAAATATGGCAATGGTCAGCTATTTGGGCATCATGTTCAATAATTGCTCCGGTATTGATGATGCAATTTTTTCCAATTCGGGCTTTCGAGTTGACAACAGCGCGATGCATAATAATTGTTCCGGGAAATATTTGAGCGTCCTTTGAAACATATGCCAAAGGTGAAATTATCGAAGGAAAAACAGCTCCCATCCCCGTTAGCTGTTTGAATAGCTTTTTCCTGAGAGTCGATGATTTGATTTGGCCGATCGTTATTAAATAATTTTTAAAAGACCTCACAAATTTGGGCAAATCTTCATCTGTCCCGATGATTTCATACCCTTGAATCTTCTGCCCAAGCTTAGTTGACCGATCAACAATCCCCGAGATTTTGTAAATTCCTTCTATCTCGATGACATCGATGCAAGAACGGCAATGCCCTCCCCCACCAATAAGTATCAGATCTTTTTTCATTTCGGCACGCTGCTTGGAATATTGACAAGCCGGTCAGATAACCAACGTGCATTTATCAATTCATCACATTGACAATGACGGTACATGGGTAAATCAATTAAAAGACTCCACAACGGGCGGCACATGATGCCCCGCAAACTGCTTAATTCCAAAAAACGATCCCGATCTTCTCTGTTTTCCAAAAAGATCGCATTGAGCCAATAGTTGGACCTGGTATCGGGGCGTTCAATGAAAAAAGGAATGCGGCCATCACGGAAAAACGATTCATACCGGGCAGCAATTTTACGTTTTTGAGTAATGAAATAATCTATATTTTCCAGTTGGGCACAACCAAGAGCGGCATTCAGGTTGGGGAGGCGGAAGTTGTAACCAATTCGATCATGGAAGTAATTCCACTTATGGGAAACTTTTGCGGTGGTTGTCAGGTGCTTGGCGCACCGGGCCAATTCCGGATCATCCGTCAGAATCATGCCGCCGCCGCCTGTGGTTATGATTTTATTTCCGTTGAAGCTTAAAATACCCAACCGGCCAAAGCGGCCAAGGTGGCGGTCCCCGGCGTAGCTGCCCAGGGCTTCGGCCGCGTCTTCCACCAGGGCGATACGATATCTTTCACAAAGGGTCTGAATGCGCTCGATCCTGACGGGATGACCGAACGTATGCATGGGAACACAAGCGGCGATCTGCCGACCGGTTTTTCGGTTGTAAGTCAGACCCGATTCGTCTTGTCGTGTGTTTTCTGTGAGAAACAGTTCAAGCGCGTCAGCTGAAAGGCCGAGGGTGTCGCGATCGCAGTCCAAAAAAATCGGTTCGGCCCCCACGTATTGAATCGCATTGGCTGTCGCCACAAAGCTGATGGCCTGCGTAATGACTTCCTGGCCGCGGCTGACACCGGCCAACGACAATGCAACCTGCAGAGCCGCGGTGCCGTTGACCGTGGCGACAGCATAGCGGCTTCCGGTGAAACGCGCCACCGCCTGCTCGAACTGGTCGACGTATTGACCGATGCTGGAGACGAAGGTGCTTTGGATACAGTCCAACACCAAGTGTTCTTCTTTTTTCGAAAACAACGGCCGATGAAGCGGGATGACATCACCTTCGGCTTCATATAACCTTCGTATGAAGGCCATGGTGTGCTCAAAAAAGATAGAATCTTGCATTACTTTTTGATGCGTAGCTTGCGGCTCAGAGGTTATAGGTATCCGACTTGTACTGTTCAAGGTTCGAGGGATTCCGGAACCATTCTATCGTTTTGATAAGGCCCCGCTCAAACCCTTCCCGACCTGCATATTGGGGGGTCCAGTCGGTCAATTCGATGGCTTTGCGATTGTCGGCATAAAGCCGCTGGACTTCACTGCCCTCCGGTCGCAATCGCTCTTCATCGGACTGGATTTCGATGCCGGAATTCATAAGGTTGCCGATCAGGTCCGCTGTTTCACCGATTGATATCTCGAAATTACTACCGATGTTGATGACTTCGCCAATACTCTGATCACACTCGGCCACCGCAATGAAACCTGACACCGTATCTTCAATATAATTAAAATCACGCGTTGGCGATAATGCGCCGAGTTTCAAGGTCTTGTTCCCTGATGCGATTTGCGTGATGATCGTCGGTATCACGGCACGCGCCGACTGCCTGGGACCATAAGTGTTGAAGGGCCGGATCACTGCCACGGGGGTTTCGAACGAGCGGTGGTATGAGAGGGCGATTTGATCGGAACCGATTTTGGAAGCCGAGTAGGGCGACTGTCCTTGAAGGGGGTGGTTTTCATCGATCGGTACGTATTGTGCCGTGCCGTAAACCTCGCTTGTGGAAGTGTGGACAACTTTTTCAGTGGCCAGTTCCCGCGCGGCCTGCACCACATTCAAGGTGCCCTTTACGTTGGTGTCAACGTAAGCATGGGGGGAGTGGTAGGAAAATGGAATGGCGATGAGCGCCGCCAGGTGAAAAACCACCTGGCAGTCCTCCATGGCCTTTCTGACGCCGAAGGGATCGCGGATATCGCCCTGGAAAATTTCGATTTCGCGTTTAATTCGGGGATCGAGTGTGTCCAGCCATCCCCACGAGTTGAAAGAATTATAAAAGACGAAAGCTTTTACATTACAACCGATTTCTACAAGGCTCTCTGTCAGATGGGAGCCGATAAAGCCATCCGCACCTGTCACTAAGACGCTTTTATTCGATAGGATCATGGCTATGAGATTCCCATAATAGGAAAAGAAAACGAAGTGATTAAAGCAAACCAGGTATATCGGCAACCATCCTTGAGGTTACCCTTTTGCACAACGTCAATAATGATTGAAGCAATGAAGCGAATCAATGCATCTATATAGGGCATTTATAAGGGGATATAGGTATGAAAGGGCAGGAATGTAAGGTGTTTCTTGGTGTTCAGTCTTTGCCGGTTGGCGCCTAAGGATCGCAAATCAGCCAATCCGGCAAAGACTTATTTACAGTTTGGATTGTTGTCTATCGTATCAAACTATAGCTCAGCCAATCGACCGCTTCATAATTTGCTGATGACCCGGTCTGACGCACGTGTACGAGAATGCGGCTGATGGCCGCTGATTCGCTGCTCGTATCCCATGCATAAGACGCTGAGGTTGAATAGTCCTGCACGGTCGTCCAATTGCCGCTCTTGGCAGGCGTTTCTTTAAAGAAACGATACTCATAAGTGCCCGCTCCAGCAGCACTCGCCGTAAAATGAACGGTCGTACCCACCGGCTGCGGACTCGCCTCGGCCACACTCAAGGTCACCGACCGCGGCGGCTCGGAAACGACTGGAGTATCAGGAACGCTCGTTTGGGATGCGGTCAACTGATAAGTCAGCTTTGTGTAAGCTTCATAATCTGCTGATGATCCGGTCTGACGCACGTGCACGACAAAGCGGCTGGTAGAAGCGGACTCTCCGCTTGTATCCCATGCATAGGACGCTGAGGTCGAATAGTCCTGCACGGTCGTCCAATTGCCGCTCTTGGCAGGCGTTTCTTTAAAGAAACGATACTCATAATTGCCAGCTCCAGTTGCACTCGCCGTAAAATGAACG
>Ga0207799_100114_pt1 | contig 94254 bp, 87 predicted proteins | sample TtanPargueraPR_4_FD_187742 | JGI IMG/M metagenome (GOLD analysis project Ga0207799, IMG submission 187742) | Aerobic enrichment media microbial communities from Bioluminiscent Bay, La Parguera, Puerto Rico - Tt and M2 (SPAdes) | ecosystem: Environmental > Aquatic > Marine > Unclassified ...
CTGATTTTCTCAAACCATTTTTCGGCGTCGGCCGCGGTGTAGGGGTAGGCGATCCCGGGATTCATGTAGTCCCGGGTCTCGCAGTCGTTTAAGAAGGCCCGGGTCTTTTCCAGGTCGTTTTTCCTTGGCTCCCGCAGGCGCACAAGCTTACCCGCGTACATCCATACCTCCTATAAGTTCTGTTTTGTATCTGCTATTCAGTGCCTTCCCGAGGGAAGTCTTCTTGGCCTCACGATGCAGCCGCCGGGCCAGTCTCTTTGTTTCCCGACTGATTTTTCCGATGCGGGCGTCGGGGTCGGGTATGATTCTGAGTGTACGATCACGTCCCATGCCTTTGGGTTCCCCGCCAGTGCTTCATGGCCGCTCGGATCGAGCGGGTCATCTCCTGCTTGAAGGGCGAACCCATCTTCATGGCGTAATGAAACTGCCCGAAGTTCCCGGCTCCGTACCGGTTATCCGCCGGGAAGTTAAACCGGCTTCTCTCAAACATCCCGCTTAGTTCATCGGGGGGCACACGGTGGTACTGGTTCTGATGAAAAGCATACTTGTCATCCAGCCGCCACATGGGTGTATGGCGTTTACCGCCCGGGTAGTACCCGTAGCAGAGCATGCAGACCGGGAACGCCCGCTCCGGCAGATTGAACATTTCCCGGTGGGTCTCGTACTGCTCCATGATGTCCCCGATATAGCAGGAGCCGATGCCGAGGGATTCCGCCGCGATGACCGTATTCTGTGCGGCGATGATGGCGTCATTTACGGCCAGCAGAAAATCCGCCTCATCCGGCCCCTCGTAGTCTTTGCCCTGCTCCGCCTGCCATTCCGCCACCCCGCAGGCCTCGTAATAATCATACCAGCGGGTCACGTCGGCCAGGAAAATATGCACCATGGGGGCCTTTTTGATAAAGGGCTGGTGATCGCAGGTCTCAGAGAGGGTATCCTTGATCGCCTGGTCCGTGACCTCGATCACCGAGTACAGCATCATATTTCCCGCCGTGGGAGCCCGCCAGGCGCTTTGCAGGATCAGGTCACGGTGCTGGGGATCGATGGGCTTCTCCTCGTATTTTCGCAGGGATGTCCGGTTCATGATGGTCTCTATGGTCGGATTCATGCGCTTTCTCCTTTGATCGCTTCGATATGAAAGATCACATCGCTGGATTCATGCCGGCGGATGGCAAACCCCGCGTCCCGGGCCCATCCAAGGTGCGTATCCGGATCCTGCTCATAGCCCTCCCAGCGGGTTCCGTACCCGGTCTCGATCTCGCCTTTGGGATGACCGATATTGAGGTGAAAGGCGTACACATCATGGACCCCGTCGTAGGGCGGGATCCTAAGCCCCCACATCAGCACCCGGCCACCGGGCTTCAGCACCCGCCAGGCCTCCCGCCATATCTTCTCCCGTTTTTCCGGGGCAACATACATCATCACGAAAAACATGGTCACCAGATCGAAGCTCCCTTCCAGAAAGGGCGTATCGCTCCCGTCACCGACCATCTTCAATGGCCCCGCCGGCGCTTCTGCTAGCTCCCGCTCGCTCATGTCGATGGCCACCACCTTCGGGCCGATCCACCGGGCCATGGTCCCTTCCCCGCCACCGCCGATGTCCAGCGTCCACTCCGTTTTGGGCGGGTCGAGCAATGTGATCTGCTGCTGCGGCGCAAAAAAAATCGAATGTTCCTGTTCTGCCATCAAAATACCTTCTTTTATGCTAAATTATTCGCTTTGATTTGATAGTTCCGCCAGCTTCGCCTGGACCTTTTTGAGGTCCTCCCAGGCCTCGTATTTCTTGGCCGGGTCCCGTAGCAATGCCGCCGGATGATAGGTGGGCATCATATAGACCCCCTTGCGCTCGATCCAGTTTCCCCGCATCCGGGTGATCCGGGCCTCCTTGTCCACGGTGAACCGAAGCGCCGTGGAGCCTAGGAGCACGATCACCTTGGGTTCTATGAGAAAGACCTGCCGCCGCAGGTATTTCATGCAGGCCTCGGCCTCGTCGGCGGTGGGGACACGATTGCCGGGCGGACGGCACTTGACGATATTGGCGATATAGACATCCTCCCGCTTGTACCCGATGGCGGCGATCATCTTGTCCAGAAGTTGCCCGGCCTTCCCCACAAATGGCCGTCCCTGCTGATCCTCATCCCGGCCGGGGCCCTCTCCGATAAACATCAGGTCCGCCTGCCTGTTGCCCTCCCCCGGCACGGCGCGGGTTCGTTTCTCGTGCAAGGGGCAGTCCTCGCAGTGCGTGATGATCACTTCCAGATCGCTCCACTGCTTGTCCGTATCCATAGAGCCGTCACCCCTTTCAATTCCCATTATATAAAAGTATATCAGTATCCATTTCTTTTTGCCAATGGCATTATGGTGGATGAAACCGGACCCGCAAGGGAAAAAAGGCTCGGGGACATTGAGTGGCGTTCGCCTTTGGATGATTGGCTTTCGCAATACCATTTCGCAGACGGGCTTTATCGCCGATCTATGCCAAAACTTCCAGGCTGGCTAGAAAGCCCTGAATGCAAGGCATGGAAACGGGAGTGCGGTAAACCGCACCATTGGAGGATTTCACCTCTAGGCATCGTATACGATGCCTATTTGCGTAGTGGAACCTACGCTGAGGATGAAACCGGACCCGTAACGCAGCAGACGGGCTTTATCGCCAGTCTGGGTCAAAAAAAGACCGGCCCCTTATTACAAGGAACCAGCCCTTTTATGCGTGTTGTGGTTTATTATGCTTCTTTACTCTCCGCAGAGTTTCAACAGGTTTTCCCAGCGCCGGTCGACTTCCTTCTGGAGGTCTTTCAGCATTTCCGCGCCCACGTCGCTCTTGAATAGATGACGGAAGCGTCCCTGGGGTTTCAGGTAATCGGCCACCGGCACCTTGATCTTGGGCCGGTAGGTGAGTTTGTACTCGCCTTCCACCACCTCGTAGAGGGGCCATACGCAGCTGTCCACCGCCAGCTTGATGATATCCATCAGCATGGGGGTGTCATACCGCCAGCCGCGGGGGCAGGGGGCCAGTACGTTTAGAAACGCAGGACCTTTCGTATAGATGGCCTTCTCGGCCTTATCATACAGGTCCTTGAAATTGGTCATCGGCGCGCTCTGTGCCACATAGGGCAGGTGATGGGCCACCATGACCTCGGTCAGGTCCTTCTTGAACTGGGGCTTGCCGGGGATCACCGTACCAGCCGGGCTGGTGGTGGTATCCGCGTATTTCGGCGTCGAGCTAGAGCGCTGGATACCGGTATTCATGTAGGCCTCGTTGTCATAGCAGACATAGACCATGTCATGGCCGCGCTCCATGGCGCCCGATAGGGACTGGAGCCCGATGTCGTAGGTGCCGCCGTCGCCGCCAAAGGCGATAAATTTGGTGTCGCCCTCGACCTTGCCGGTCTTCTTCATGGCGGTGTAGGCCGCTTCCGCCCCGGACACCGTGGCGCCCGCGTTCTCGAAAGCGCTGTGGATAAAGCTGTCCTTCCAGGCCGTGAAGGGATACAGGCAGGTGGAGACCTCCAGGCATCCTGTCGCCGCCCCGACCACCGCGTGGTCCTCTTCCTTGACAGCCCGCAGTATGGTACGGACGACTACGGGAGCGCCGCAGCCCGCGCACATCCTGTGACCGCCGGTCAGTCTATCTGGTTTTTTGGTCGATTCTTTCAGATTGTATGCCATTTTCGTCCACCTCCTTACTCACGCACACCCAGGTAATTGAAGGTCGATTTCACCTTGCCGGTTTCGGCGATCTTCCCCAGGTCGGCATATACTTTCGCGATATCGTCCGCGCGGACGTCGCGTCCGCCCAGACCGTAGATGTAATTGATGCAGGGCACGTCCTTGGCGTAATCAAACATCGCGCTGCGCACGTCGTTGAATACCGGACCGCCCATGGCGGCAAATCCGTCGGATTTGTCCATGACGGCCAGGGCCTTCAGACCCGATACCGCCTTGCCCAGTTCCTCAAAGGGGAAGGGACGGAACACGCGGATCTTGATGAGACCGGCCTTGACGCCCTTGTCTCTGAGATCGTCCACCACCGTCTTGGCCGTTCCCGCCGTGGAGTTCAGCACGATGATGCCGACTTCCGCGTCGTCCATCCGGTATTCCTCAAAGAACCCGTATTCGCGGCCCGCCATCTTTTGGAACTCCTTGGCCACGTCCAGGATGACCTTCTTGCTGTTCGTCATACCCTCAGCCTGGCTGCGCTTGTGCTCGAAATAATGGGGCTGCAGATCCAATGGTCCCACCGCGATGGGGGTTTCCCGTTTCAGCAGGTATTCCTTGGGGTGGTAGCTGCCCACGAAATTCTTGACCTTGTCGTCTTCCAATAATTCGATATTCTCCACCGAGTGGCTGGTGATGAACCCATCGAAGCAGACCATGACCGGCAGATTGACGTCGGGGTGCTCCCCGATGCGGATCGCCTGGATCACGTTGTCGTAGGCTTCCTGGTTGTCCTCGCAGTACAGCTGGATCCAGCCGGAATCCCGGGCGCCCATGCTGTCGCTGTGATCGTTGTGGATATTGATGGGGCCGGATAGCGCCCGATTGACCACCGAGAGCACGATGGGCAGGCGGCTGGACGCCGCGATATAGAGCATCTCCCACATCAGCGCCAGCCCGTTGGCCGAGGTGGCCGTCATGGTCCGCCCGCCGGCGGACTCGCTGCCGATGCAGGCGCTCATCGCGCTGTGTTCGCTCTCCACCGGGACAAATTCGGTGTGTACCTTGCCGTCCGCCACGAACTGGGAGAAGTACTGGGGTACTTCCGTGGACGGCGTGATGGGAAAAGCCGCGACCACATCCGGGTCGATCTGCCGCATGGCGACGGCGACGGCTTCGTTTCCGCTAAGTTTATCTCTGATCGCCATAGCTTACCTCCTTACTCGGCTTCATCGACCATGTCGATGGCGCCGAATTTGCACGCGTGGGCGCATACTCCGCAGCCTTTGCAGTGGTCGTAGTCGATACCCGTCATCTTGCCGTCCTCGACCTCGATCGAGCTGTCGGGACACACGGGATAGCACAGCATGCACTGTTTGCACTTGTCTTCATGCCAGATAGGCTTGATATTGCGCCAGTCACCCGTCAGAAAATCATCCGCGTTGCCCGCGTCCAGGATCAGCCCGCCTTCGGGCATCTCTTCCCAGGTGGACTCGGGGGTGAATACAAACCGCCGTTTCTTATCACTCATAGCCCCTTCACCTCCTGCATGGCTTTCTTCAACGCTTTCATGTTACCGTCGATGACCTGAGGTTTTGTCGCGAATTTGTGCTTGAAAGACTTTTGCATGGCTTCGACGAATTGATCGTCGGGCATGAGACCCGCGACCTTCACCACCGCCCCCAGCATGGGGACATTGGGGAAATACCGTCCCAGGGCCTCTTCGGAGATGGTCCGGGCGTCGATGGTCGCGACCTTGCCCTTGTAACCATTGAGCTGGGGCCGGATCTCGTCCGGGCTCTTGGCCGTATTGACCACCACGGCTCCCTTTTCGGAAAGCCCCGCCGTCACGTCTACGGAACCAAGGAGCGTCTCGTCGACCACGACGACATAATCGGGTTCATAGATATTGCTGTGTATGGTGATCTTCTCATCACTGATCCTGTTGTAGGCGGTGATGGGAGCACCCATACGTTCGGGGCCGTATTCCGGAAACCCCTGAATAAACTTGCCGGTATCAAACGCGGCTTCCGCCAGTAAGAGTGACGCGGTCTTGGCTCCTTGTCCACCCCGTCCATGCCAGCGGATCTCTACCATATTACCCATGTAAGCAGTTCCTCCCTTCTGCTGTACACCGGCGCCTGTATGGGCAGGCCCGGTTATTAGACCATGGATGTACTACCACAGGTTACCAGCCTTCTTTCTGTATTATAACAGGCTGTCCATCCACAGTATAACAGTTAAAAAAATTCGCCCTGTCCCTGCCGGTAACAAGGCGCGATTTATTATAACAAAACCCTTTTGCCGATGTCAATCAAACAAGGGCCTCCATTGATTACCTTTTTCCCTGCAAAAAGGCCGTCGCGCCCACCACCAGCAGGACCCCCGGCACGCCCAGGAAAATGCTCATACCGAGGGTGGCCGGATTCACCGCGGGCAGTATCCCTGTAACAGGGGCGGCTAACCGCGCCAACAGCAGCAGAAGCCCCCCGCAGAGCGCATGGAGAAAAAACCGTAAAAGCGTCTTTCCCGGCAGGGCCAGTAGCCAGCCCAGGATAAAGAGCCCCAGCAGGGCTGCGAAGAAAATTCCCACGGCCTGCAGTGATATTCCATCCATAGTATCCCTCCCGTGTACAGACTATGCGTCATGGACAGTGAAAAATGACCGCCTAGGCCCGCAAAGTATCCGCACAGCAAAAAAGGGACCCCTCCCGGGATCCCGCTCTTTCGCTTCCTTTACTTTTCTTCCACTTCCAGTTCCGGCTCCGGCTCATCCTCCACCACGATGCCGATATCCTTGGCCGCCTCCAGCTTGGCCTGCTTCAATAGGTACATGTACCGCCGCCGGGCGGCCTCCTCCCGGAATATGGCGTAATCGATGAGCTCGGGTTCGCTCACGTCGTTAAATAGCTGCCGGGCGTTCTGCCACTCGTTGCGGGCCTGGTTGACCGCTTCGTAAAATCCCTGCCGATCCATCGGGCACCTCCCCAAACATTTCTTTGGTTAGTATGCCCGGTTTGTATCTGTAATAAACGGTAAATCCAGGAACCCCGTATGGGGACGGCCAACGTAATGAATCAGTGGACGTTCTTCACCAAAACTTCCAGGCTGGTAAGAAAGCCCTTTGGCACAATAACCTGTGCCTTATACCCGGTGCAGTAAACTGCACCTTCTGCAAGGCACGGGGAGTACTACGACGCAAGAGTAGTATTCCTACGCTGAGGAAGAAACCGGACCCGTAACGCAGCAGACGGGCCTTATCGCCAGCCTGGGGCTACATTTCCCGGCGGCCTTCCAGAGCCTTTTGGAGCGTCACTTCGTCGGCGTATTCCAGGTCGCCCCCCACCGGCAGGCCGTGGGCGATCCGGGAGACCTTGATCCCCATGGGCTTGATGAGGCGGGCGAGATACACCGCCGTGGCCTCTCCCTCGATGTCGGGATTGGTGGCGAGTATCACTTCCTCGGTTTCCCCGCCGGAGAGGCGGGTTATGAGTGACTTGATATTGATATCCTCGGGGCCGATGCCGTCCATGGGAGAGATGGTGCCGTGGAGTACATGGTAGAGCCCCTGGTAATTGCGGGCCCGCTCCATGGACATGATATCCCGTGCCTTTTCCACCACGCAGATCACGGAGGGGTCACGGCCTGTCCCCTGTTTGCGGCAGATCACACAGGGGTCCCGATCGGTGATATTGCCGCAGACGGAGCAGTAGCTGACATCTTCCTTGACGCTTACGATCGCGTCGGAGAGCAGCCTGGCATCCTCCTCGGACATATGGATGATATGAAACGCCAGCCTTAGCGCGCTCTTGCCCCCCACCCCGGGGAGCTTACTTAGCTCGTGCACCAGCTTGGCGACCGGCTCGATGTACTCCTGCATCTAGAACATCCCCGGTATATTGAGCCCCCCGGTCAGCTGGCCCATCTCCTCGCGGAACATCTCGTCCGCCTGATGGATCCCTTCGTTCACCGCCGCCAGGACCAGGTCCTGGAGCATCTCCACGTCCTCGGGATCCACAGCAGCGGGATCGATGGTGATATCCAAGAGTTCCTTCTTGCCGTTGACCACCACCTTGACCATGCCGCCCCCTGCGGAGGCCTCCACGGTCCGCTGTTCCAGTTCCTCCTGCATCTTCTGCATCTGCGCCTGCATCTGCTGCGCCTGTTTCATCAGATTCCCCATGCCGCCGGGGATACCGCCTTTAGCCATTGTTATTCCTCCTCAAGTCTCTGGTACTTCAACATATTCAGCCCCGAAGACATCCATCACACCCTGGACGGCCTCCTCGGGGGGGATCTCGGGTACGTCGTCCTGGATCGATACCGGCTCCGGGGAAGGGAACGCCTCGCTCCGCACCCGGATATCCACCGATCTTCCCATTTCAGCCTTGATAAAGTCCCGCAGCCATTCCTTCTTGCCGGGGGCCGTGACCGTGCTTTTATATATATCATCCTCGGTGGAGAATACCAGTTCCAATATATGTTCGCTCTCCCCCGATACGTGCGCCTTGGCTAACGCCATGGCCAGGGGCCTGTTCTGCTTGCGCATCTCCTTCAATAAATCCCGCCAGGCTTTCGTGATCGCACCCTCGCCTGTCTGATCTTTTGGTTCGCCAGCCCCCTCTTCCTGGGCAGCCGCGTCCACCGCGGGGGGTTCCTCCGCCGTAGGGGCTTCCTCCGCCGGGGCTTGTTTTGGCGCCGCTTTCTGTATATCCGGCTTCTTCGCCTCCGGCTCTTTCCTATTTGGCTTGACTTCCTCGGTCTTGTCCTTTGCCTTCGGCGCTTCGGGGGCGGGCGTTGCCTGCGCGGCCGCCTGCTTCATAGGCTTCCCGCCCTGCCCTGCCGCCATCCGCGTGAGTCGGTCCAGTTTATCCAGCAGATCGTCGTGGGACTCCGCAGGCAGCGGGCGGCAGATCCCCACAAATGTCATCTCGATGAGCATCCGGGGCTGCTCGCTGTACCGGAGTTCCCCTTGCAGTTCGATCAACCGATCCAGGGCGCGCAATAGCCTCTCACGGCTGGCTTTCTTTGCCTGTGCCTGATATTGTTCCAGCGTGGCGGCGTCCCCGTAGATCACCTCGGCGGGGTCGGAGAGTATCAGCGCCATCATCACGTTTCGTAAATGTCCGATGAGATCGGCGATCAAGACTTCCAGATCGCCCCCCTCCTGGATAAACGCGTCCAGCTGCTCGATCACCGGCACCGCGTCGTCCCCCAGCAGCCCCTCGCCCATGGCGAAGAGACGCTCGGGACTTGCAGAGCCCAGCAATTCGCCAAGGGCCTCCCGGGTCACAGCCTCCCCCATCCCCGCGCACTGGTCCAGCAGGCTTAATGCATCCCGCATCCCTCCCTGGGCCCAGGCCGCGATGTCCTCTAGCGCCCCGGGGCCCGTTTCGATCCCCTTGGCCTCGCATATCTCGGAAAGAAGCCCCACGATCACCTTGGGGGCGATCCGGCGGAACTGATAATGCTGGCAGCGGGAGAGTATGGTGGAGGGCAGTTTCCCCGGCTGGGTGGTGGCGAGGATAAATATGGCGTGGGGCGGCGGCTCCTCCAGGGTCTTTAGCAAGGCGTTGAAGGCCCCGATGCTGAGCATGTGGACTTCGTCGATGATATAGACCTTGTATGTCCCCACGGCGGGGGCGTACCGGACCTTTTCCCGGAGATCCCGGATCTCGTCCACACCGTTATTGGAGGCGGCGTCGATCTCGATGACATCCATATTGTTCTCGTTGGAGAGTTCTTTACACACGGCGCATTCCCCGCAGGGATTTCCCTCCCGGTTTGCCCCGCAGTTCACCGCCCGGGCGAATATCTTGGCCGTGCTGGTCTTCCCCGTTCCCCGGGGGCCGGAAAACAGATAGGCGTGGGATATCCGGCCTGTTCTGATCTGGTTTTTCAATATGGACGTGATGTGCTCCTGGCCCACCACGCCGTCGAAATCGGCGGGCCGCCACTCCCGGTACAGCGCCGTATACACCGCGACACCCCTCTCGTTTATTTCACTCATTTTATTATGATATCAAAAACGGAAGAAAAATGAAATGCCCCATTCATATGGATTTAGTCACCTGAGATACTACCAGCGTCATTCTACACTCGTATCCTTTACATTAATGCGTGGGTATCTTCTTCTTTTCGTGCCGCTTGCTCTATCCTCCGTAGACAAATTTGGGAAAAGAACGGAGCTCCTGGGACAGTTTTGCGCCTTAAAACAACTGGGTCGCTCTCTGGAGCGGTCGTTAAGGCGTACTTCAAAACTGTCTTGGCGTCGCCCCATTCTTTTCTTTTCCAAATTTGTCTAAGTCGTCTTCCGCAACGGCACCTTGCTTTGGCCCCGCTGTCTGTCTTTGGGGTTAAGAAACAGGGTCTTTGTATGAATGTTCCGAATGTTTCCCGTATTTTGCGTCTCATTCTGCCGCCCGCTTTTCCGCCGGGTAGCGCTACCCACTAAACCCTGCTCGTCTCCTGCGAGAGCAGCCCTGCGAAGCAATCTTACATAGAACGGCCCCAGCAAAGCCCCGGGCTTGGCGCCGGGTTTTACTGGGCGCTCTCTGCTAGAAAAAAAATAGTGCCTTCGTAAGGGTCTCTCCCTTCCCCGCGCAGCCATGGATCAGGCCGTCGAGAAGGTCTTCAAGGCTAGGCGGCAAGCCTTTTTATGAGGGAGCGTATTCGTATATACGTAACCGAATAAAAAAGTGAAGCCAACGACGCATAGGAGGCCTTATCGGCGGACTGATCATGCCGGATCGTGCCGTAGCCGAAACTTCGCCCCCATCTTCTTTGTCAGTACCTCGCACCGCTCGATGTCCTCCACGCTCAACACATCCACCACCGAGCAGGTCGCCTCGATCCCGGCGGCCAGACAGCTCCGCACAAAGGACTCGATCCCAGCGTAGGCCGCTTCCCCGAAGTCCGAGTGGCAGATCGCCTCGTATTCCTCAGCGCTGGGGGCGTTTAGGCTCACCGACACGCTGTCTATGAGGCCCTTCATCTCGGGGACCACGTTGCGCTTGTGGTACAGATTGGCCTGACCGTTGGTGTTGATCCGGGTGCGGCCCCCGTGCTCCTTGACATGGGCCGCGATCTTCAATAACGCGTCCAGCCTAAGCGTCGGCTCCCCGTACCCGCAGAAGACGATCTCGTCGTAGCGGGCCGGATCGGGGATCTGCGCGATCACTTCCTCGGCGGAGGGTTCGCGTTTCAGCCACAGGTCATAGCCCCCCACCCCTTCCTGCTGGGTGCGGATGCAGAAATCGCATCGATTGGTGCAGCGGTTGGTGAGATTGACATAGAGCGCGCCGTGGAGCTCATAGGTGAATTGTTCGGTCATGTGAGTGTCTCCTCTAGTCGGTACAGCGTAAAATCGCAGAAGGGCTCATAACCCATCTTTTGGTATATGTGATTGGACACGGGGTTGCTTAGATCGGTAAACAACCCGCAGTACTCATTGCCTTCATCGAGCAGCAGCCGGGACAATGCCGCCACACAGGATGTGGCGTACCCCTTGTCCCGCTCTTCGGTTGGGGTATAGACATGGGAGAGAAACCGCCCATGGGGGGTCTTTCTGGTCTTTGTGGCCATGGATACGCACCGGTCCCCCACCATCCAGCCGTAGAGCCGTCCTTCATCGATCATGTCTTGCACCTGCTTTGCCACCTCATCCCGGGTCACCCTGTTGCCCACGTCCCGTTGAAAGGCCATGTCGTAGTCTACCAAATATGAAAGCATCGTGTCTATCCTGTGGAAAGTCCCATCCGTCTCCGGCACAGGCTTCACCCCGGTGAGCTTGTGCACCCGCATGTCCTTCACGGCCTGAAATGTGCGCCCTTTCCCATTAATCAGGGGGATGAATACACGAAGGGTTTCGGAAGGACCGACGAACTGGTCCGGCCAGTACTGATCCGCAGTCATCCCTTGGATCAGACGGGTACACAGATCAGCCAGCCCATCCCCCGTATGATAGAGCACCATGCCTTTGTCTCCCCTGCGGATACTCAATAGCAGGCCAGCTTCACTCTCCACACTGGCGGCCCACAGGCCCTCCTCGATACGATCCTCCCCGGAAAAACAGGCGTAGAACAGATTGGCCACGATCTCATCCCGGCACAGGGTTTTTTCCCAGTCTTCCCGGAATTCCGACAGTGTTTCGTAACGGGTGTATCCCATCATTCGTTCTCCCCGTCTATGCCGTACAGCCTGCAGGCGTTATCGTAGGTCACCCGGATCACGTCCTCCACAGGGATCCCCCGTATCTCCGCGATCTTCTCCGCCACGTACCCCACGTAGGCGGGCTCGTTGCGCTTGCCCCGGTGGGGCGCCGGGGTCAGATAGGGGCAGTCGGTCTCGATCAGGAGCCTGTCCATGGGGACCTTCCCGGCTACCTCCACCGGCTTCACGGCGTTTTTGAATGTCACCGTGCCCCCGATGCCGATCATGAGCCCCATATTAAGCACGATCTCGGCGGTCTCGACACTCCCGGAAAAGGCGTGCACCACGCCCCACACGCCGTACCGCGCATACTTCTTCAGGACAGATAGTGTGTCTTCGGTAGCCTCCCGGCTGTGGATGATGACAGGTTTCGATATTTCTTGCGCCAGGGCCAATTGCCGCTCGAACCAATACCGCTGCTTCTCCCGGGGCGAATAATCGTAGTGGTAGTCCAGACCGATCTCACCCACCGCCACCACCTTTGGCCCCTGAAGCATCTCCCGCAGGGTCTCGATCCCCGATTCGTCCAATTCCTTGGCGTCATGGGGGTGGACCCCCGCGGCGGCGTATACATGGGGCCACCGCGCAGCTATGTCGATCCCCGCCCGGGAGGATTCCAGATCGGCCCCGGCGTTGATGACATAGCCCACCCCGTTATCGGGCAGGGACTCGATCAGCGCCTCCCGGTCCCCATCGAACCGTTCGTCGTCCAGGTGGGCGTGGCTGTCGAACAACCTAGCTGATTTCGGCTCCATCCGGCATGGCCCCCTCCGGTGTGATCAGTTTGAGGTTTCCGTCGGCATCCTCGGCACAGACGATCATCCCTTCGCTCACGATCCCCATGAGTTTGGCGGGTTTCAGGTTCGCGACCAGCACCACCTGTTTGCCCACCATCTCCTCGGCGCTGTAATACTTGGCGATCCCCGAGACCACCTGGCGGGTCTCGTCCCCCAGGGACAGATTCAGCTTCAGCAGTTTGTTGGACTTCTCCACCTTCTCCGCCGCGGTGACCGATGCGACCCGCAGCTGCACCTTGCCGAAGTCATCGATACTGATCTCGGGCTTCTTCTCCACCGTTACGGCGGGCTTATTCTGCTCCTTGCCCCCGCCGGGGATGAGACTCTCCAGTTCCGCGAGTTCTTTTTCCACGTCCATCCGGGGGAACAAGGGCTCGGCTTTGCCCACCTTTGTCCCCGGGGGGATGGCCCCGAAGGAACCCAGGCTCTCCCATCCGGCGTAGGCATCATCCTCCGTGAGGCCCAATTGCCCCCGGATCAATGCCGGGGCCTTGGTCATCACCGGGCTTACCAGCACCGATACAAACCGCAGGGTCTCGGCCAGGTGGTACATCACCGTCCCCAGCCGCTCCTTCTTGCTCTCGTCCTTGGCCAGTATCCAGGGCATGGTCTCGTCGATGTATTTATTGCTGCGGCGGATCAGCGTCCATATCTCCGATAGAGCGTTGGAGAACTCCATGGCGTCCATACTCTCTTCCGCGGTCTTCTTCATCCCGAGGGCCATCTGCTCTAGGTCCTTATCCACATCCTCCAGGGGTCCCATGGCCGGGATCGTGCCGCCAAAGTACTTCTGGATCATGGCCACGGTGCGGTTCAGCAGGTTCCCCAGGTCGTTGGCGAGATCGCTGTTGATCCTGTTGATGAGCCCCTCATTGGTGAATAGCCCGTCGGAGCCGAGCGGCATCTCCCGCATGAGGAAAAACCGGATGGCGTCGAGGCCGTAGCGCTCTACCAGCACCACCGGGTCGATGACATTGCCTTTGGACTTGCTCATCTTGCCCCCCTCCAGCACCAGCCAGCCGGTGCCGTAGATCTGCTTGGGCAGGGGCAGGTCCAATGCCTTCAGGATGATGGGCCATATGATGGTATGGAACCGCAAAATGTCCTTGCCGATCACATGGATATCGGCGGGCCAGTATTTTTGATAGAGGCTGTCGTCGTCGCTCCCATATCCCAGGGCCGTGATGTAGTTACTAAGGGCGTCGATCCAGACATACACCACGTGATCCGGATCGAATGTCACCGGCACCCCCCAGCTGAAGGAGGTCCGGGAGACGCAGAGGTCTTCCAGTCCCGGCTCGATGAAGTTCTTGATCATCTCGTTGGCCCGGCTCTGGGGCACGATGAAGTTCGGATTACTCTTGATGTAGCTAAGGAGCCAGTCGGCGTATTTGCTTAGCTTAAAGAAATAGGCCTCCTCCTTTGTCCGCTCCACCTCCCGGCCACAGTCGGGGCACTTGCCGTCATGAAGTTGGGTCTCGGTCCAGAAGCTCTCGCAGGGGGTGCAGTACCAGCCCTCGTAAGCCCCTTTATAGATATCGCCCTGGTCGTAGAGCTGTGTAAATATCTGCTGGACCACTTTCTCATGGCGGGCTTCCGTAGTGCGGATAAAGTCGCTGTATTCGATGTCCATCAGCTTCCACAGATCGAGGATCCCCCCTACGATCTCGTCCACGTACTGGATGGGGGTCTTCCCCGCTTCCTTGGCCTTGCGCTCGATCTTCTGGCCGTGCTCGTCGGTGCCGGTCAGGAAAAATACGTCATACCCCCGCATCCGCTTGTACCGGGCCATGGTGTCCACCGCCACGGTGCAGTAGCTGTTGCCGATATGCAGCTTGCCGCTGGGGTAATAGATCGGTGTGGTGATATAGAATGTCTCTGCCATTGATAAAACCTCCTGTATACAGATAGCCCCTCACCCGTATAGGGGCGAGGGGCACGCGGTACCACCCTATTTCCCCGCCTGTATAAGGCGGGCTCTGCCGGCATCGATAAATGCCTGACCTGTTAACGGGGTCCGCCGTCACGGCCTACTATCCCTTCGACCGCGCCGCTCCGGGGCCATCTTTCCGCTTATCATCGGATGCCGGTTTTCAGCTCCCCCGGCTCTCTAATACAGGCAAACATCGTTTGCCTACTGTGGGCAAATTTATTTGCCCGCACAATCCGAATCCCCGCGTACTGCTTCCCTTCATCGCGTTTGATTGCGTTACTACTATACTCAATCCTGCCTCATATTGTCAAGGTTATTCATGGATGATGGAGACAGACCCGTCTTCGTATCCGGCGAGGAGCGGCATGCTGTCCTGTTTCATGCAATGTTCCAAATCCCCTATAAGGCCCAGGTCCTTCAGCCGCCGGTAATGCTCGGTCTGATCGAGGAGATGATGCATCTTCTTTTCTGTGTCGCAGTGCTGGTACAGAAGCAGGCTGGCCAGGGAAAAGTCGTCGGTCTCCGCCGATGGGTCTATTTCTTTGATGGCGTGGATGATCGCCCCCGCCGCCAATGTATCCTCCAGGGAGAAATGCCCCAAAGTACCCGCGCAGATCAGCACCAGGTCCCGCTCCCGCCTGGCCGCATATTGGCCCGTGGCAGAGGCGTTCACAAGAGCCCCGATCAATGTCTCCGCGGCCTGGGTCCCCTGGATGGCACGGGTGCCGTTGGTGGTGGTGAGAAACACCGTCTTGCCCCCGACCCGTTCTCCGGTGAATTCCAATGGGGAGTTGCTTAGATCAAACCCGTCGATCTGCAATGCCATCCGCTCCCCGGCCAGCACCCGGTCCTCCGGGGCAAAATTGCGGGAGAGCTCCACGGCCTCCTCCACCTCCGCCACGGGGACTACGCTCCTGGCGCCGTTACGCAGTGCCGTCACGATGGTGGTGGTGGCCCGCAGCACGTCGATGACCACCGCCGTCTTGTTCATACAGAAATGGACGGGGACATCCTCGGGCAGCCGGTAGGTCGATATCTGCATGGTACGCTCCTTATGAATGATGAAACAAATTATAACAGGAGGTCAGTGATTTGTACAATCCCTCATGATTCATGAAAAGCAGGTTTCACCCGAAGAACAGCCGGCTCACAAACAGCGCCGCCGTGAGCCCAGCCATATCGGCGATGAGCCCCGCCTTAACGGCGTAGGAGGACTTGCGGATAGAGACCGCCCCCAGGTAGACGGACACGGTGTAGAGGGTGGTCTCGGTGGAGCCCATCATCACGGAGGCCGTGAGCCCCTGGATGGAATCGGGGCCGTACCGCTCGAAGATCATCTGCATGTACCCGATGGCGGCGGTGCCGGACACGGGCCGCAAGAACCCCAGGGGCAGCACCTCCCCCGGAAACCCCAGGGCGCGGCCCAGGGGTGTCAGCGCTTTCTCGATCCAGTCCAATGCCCCCGAGGCCTGGAAGGCCTCCACCGCCACCAGCATGGCGACCAGGTAGGGGAATATCCGCCCCACTACCTTGAGCCCGTCCACCGCCCCCTCGATAAAAGCCGTGTACACGGGGACCCGCTTCATAAGTCCCCCTCCGATGATCACGCAGACGAAGAGGGGAATCACCAGATCGGTCCAGCTCATGAGCCCCTCCGGCGGGTGATCCGGCGAAACACACTGGCGACGATCACCCCCACCAGAGTCGAACAGGCGGTGGCGATGAGGGCCGGGATCACGATGGCCCCCGCCTCAGTAGAGCCCGCCGCGTGGCGGAAATTGATGATCCCGGTGGGGATCAGCTGCACCGAGGAGGTATTCATCACCAGGAACATGCACATGGCGGCGCTGGCCGTATCCGGGGTGGTATTGAGCCGCTGCATCTGCTCCATGGCCTTGATCCCCAGAGGGGTGGCGGCGTTGCCCATCCCCAGCATATTGGCGGCGAGATTCATCGATATGGCCCCCATGGCGGGGTGGCCCTTGGGGATGTCGGGGAAGAGCCGGTGCAGTACGCCCCCCAGCCGCCGGGCTAACGCGTCGATCCAGCCCGCCCGGCGCATGATCTCCATGAGCCCCATCCACAGGGCGCAGACCCCCGCCAGCCTGATACAGAGCTCCACCGCCCGGGAGGCCCCGTCCATCAGCGCCTGGGTCATCTCGGTCCCCTTCCCCGAAATCACCCCGATGGCGATGCCGCCCAAGAGCAGGATCACCCATATAATATCCATCATGATACATACCCCCCAGGCTGTCGATAAGGCCTAATCTGCGTCGTTGGCTTCGCTACTGACGTCGGTCACGTATGTTTTATATACGCTCCATAGTCAGATAGCTCGCCGCCTAGCATATCAGGCCTTCTCGGCACCCTTCTGCTACAATAATAGGCACAGGGTAGTAGTCCCCTGTGTCTTTATTGTATGCGGCTAGTCCATGGGGCTATGTGCTTTATAGATCGATGCCGTGCTTGTATACCTCGGATTTGGGGAGGCCCCGCTCCCGAGCCACCCGCTTGATCGCCTCTTTTTTGTCCATCCCCTCCTCGATGTATCGGCGCAATTGACCGGGGATGTCCAGGGTCCATTCGGTCTCCCGCGCCTGTGCGCCTGCTAGCACCAGCACCAGCTCCCCCCGGAATCCCTCCTCGCTCCCCGCCCGCGTCATGGCTTCTAGTAATGTCCCGGTCCAGACCTCCTCGTGGACCTTGGTGATCTCCCGGACGACCGATACCCGCCTGTCCGCACCGCAGGCGTCCATAAGCGCCTTCAGGGTCTTTTCCACCCGGTGGGGGGCCTCGTAGAGGATCACCGTCCGCGTCTCGGAGGCGATGGCCGCAAGCCTATCCCGCTTCTCCGCCTTGGCCCTGGGGAGGAACCCCTCGAACACGAACCGCTCGCTGCTAAGCCCTGAGAGCACCAGGGCGCTAAGCACCGCGCTGGGTCCCGGCGCCACCGTCACCGGCAGGCCCGCCTCCCGGGCCGCCCGGCAGACGGCCGTCCCGGGATCGCTGATCCCCGGCATCCCCGCGTCGGTCACCACCGCGACGGTATCCCCCTCCCGGACCCGCTCGATGAGGGCGGGGATCCGCCCGGCTTCATTGTGCTCGTGGAGGCTCACTAAAGGCGTATGGATGTCGTAGTGACTGAGGAGCTTTCTGGTGCGCCGGGTATCCTCCGCCGCCACGGTGTCGGCCTCCTCAAGGATACGGAGCACCCGCAGTGTCACGTCCTCCAGATTGCCGATGGGGGTGGCGCATAGATAGATCATCCCCTGCTTGTCCGGTTCCATCCCGTATTCCTCCCTGCTAAACTCTGTATACATCCCGGTACGCCCGTATCCGCCGGGTCTTTCGTGCCCGGCCTGCCATCCGGTATATCATCGCCCGGTGTCCCGCCGGATTACCCGCGCGGGAGGGCCCGCTTGTGGTATGGCCCGCGAAACGGGCCGTACCCCTCATGACCCAAGCAGGACATCTCGTCAATCCTTAAAGCGGCACTTTCCCGCCATTCCCTGAATCCTTAGTGTCCCGTTGGTATAGGTCCCCTGTGCGGCATGGCCTGTGAAGAACCATACCCGTTCCCACGGTAATCTATCCGTCCCGTGCCGCGTCCATCCCGTACATCCGCAGGGTATCGTCCGTATAGGTCCCCTGCTTATCCCTGTATACGATCAGGGGGGCTTCCCATGTCATGTCCGGCCCCCCGCCCTTCAGGCCCTCCACCAGCACCAGGTTGGCGGCATCCCCCATGTGGGGGTAGACCATCCGGCCCCGCTTGGGGGCGATGCCGGCGCCGTCCATCTCAGTGAGCAGCTCATTGAGCCGATCGGGGCGGTACACGATCGCGAACCGTCCTTTGTTCCGGAGCAGCCGCCCCGCCGCGGCCACCACGTCGCGGAGGGTGCAGGTGATCTCGTGGTGGGCGATGGCCTTCCCCGAGTAGGGGTTCACCTTCCCCGAACCCCGCCGCCGGTAGGGGGGATTGGAGACCACCGTATCCCAGACCCCCTGCTCCACGAGCTCCGGGTCCCGGAGGTCCCCGGGGATGATCCGCACGCGGCCCGCAAGGCCGTTGAGCTTCACGCTGCGCTTGGCCATCCAGGCGAGCTCCGCCTGGATCTCGATCCCCACGATCTCGGCGGCCTCGGTCTTGCCCGCCAGCAGCAGGGGCAGTATGCCGTTGCCGGCCCCCAGGTCGATGACCCGCTCACCGGGTCCGACGTTAACAAAGGCGGACAAAAGCACCGGGTCCATGCTGAAGCAGAACCGCTTGGGGTGCTGTATGATCTTGTATCCCTTTAGCATCAGATCGTCCAGGCGCTCACCCACATCCAGATAGACAGGCATAGGATCATCCTTTCAGCGTTGATTCCATCATACCATATGCGCCGATGGCTCCGCATGGGAAAAGATAATGAAAGTTTTTACCGCTAACCAACCCACTTCAATCGTTTTGAACGACGTTCGTTTAACAGATCCTCCCATACGGATGGTTCTCAACGATGTTCGTTTAGAAGATATTCCCATATTGGCTCCTGACAAAACCGTGCCGCTGTGATGGATCGCCGTACATCCGCATCATAAACGCATCATAGAGAAAAAGAAACACAGCAAATTATAAAAATAAGCCTTTGAAGGTGAGGGCAGGGCCCTTGCCCTGCGGGTTGATTGCCAGGCGGTTTCCGATGGGGGGGATGAACAGCAGGCCGGTCGTATGGGGGCATCGGGCCCTATGGGGAGGAACGTTTGGCCCGCGAAGTCCCGTATTATCCCTCCCTCAGTCGCCTGCGGCGACAGATCACCCAAAGGGCACGCTTGGCGCGCCCGGAGGGAGCCTTTGATGTGCGGATGACGGATAGGCAGGTTTCCGGCGGGGGAGATTCGGCCCGATGAGGGCATCGGGCCCTACGGGGGTGGCGCGGGGAAGGCTTTTATTTCGTGGAATGCCGTGACCCGCAAAGTCTCGTATTATCCCTCCCTCAGTCGCCTGCGGCGACAGCTCCCTCATCTGAGGGAGCCTTTGTCGCACGGATGGCGGATAGAAGGTTTCCGGCGGGAGGGGCGCGGAGAAGGCTTTTATTTCGTGGAATGGCGTGACCCGCAAAGTCGCCCAAACTCTCCTGGCAAAGAGCGGCCCAGACAAAACCCCGGGCCTTGGCGCGGCCTGTGGAGGACGGGCAACAAAAAATTTTAGCCGCGTAGTCCGCCGAGCGAGCCATGGTATAATTTACAACCATGGCGAGCGAGGCATAGAAGCGGCAATTTTTTGTCCGGACGACACAGGAGAAACGCCGCGCCATGGACCGGCAGAAGGGCTTTTGGTCCTTTTGGCCCGGTAAAAGGACAGGCTCGGCAAAGACACAGGCAGAGCCGCCCACGAAACCATAGATAAAAAAAGCACCCCCCGGAAAGGGGGGCGCAAGATTAGTTGGAACTATGGTGTTGCTACAAACACGGCTTTAATTGAAATATTCTTATCGACTGTTACCGTAGTACTAGCTGCATTTACATCGGCTACTTTACCAGCATCAGCACCGCCCCAATGGTCAAATGTAAATCCGGCATTTGCAGTTGCACTTATAGCAACAGAGCCAGAAAGATCTGAACCTTGACCTGTTGTCGTTCCCGAATCTGCCGGGTCAACACCAATATTCAGGGTGTATGTTGTCGGTGCAGCCGCATTAAATGTAGCCGTGATCTGACAATCCGCACTTGCAGTCACCGTAGTGCTTGCGCTGCCCGCATCACCAAATGTCGCCGATCCAGATGTGACCGTCCATCCGCCAAAGGTACTGCCACCTGTCGGCGTAGCCGTTATATTGACAGCAACACCTGCTGTCTGTGTAGAGGTACCTGGCGTTATATCACCAGTCCCTGCACCGCCTTTCGACATAGTCAACGTATACGTTGTGGCTGCGGGGGCTTTAAACGTTGCCTTTATGGTACAGTCCGCACTTGCCGTCACTGTAGTATTTTTGCTACTCGCATCACCAAATGTAGCCGATCCAGACGTGACCGTCCATCCGCCAAAGGTACTGCCACCAGTGGGTGTAGCTGTTATATTGACAGCAACACCTGCTGTTTGTGTAGAGGTACCTGGCGTTATATCACCAGTCCCTGCACCGCCTTTCGACATAGTCAACGTATAGGTTGAGGCTGCGGGGGCTTTAAACGTTGCCGTAACTGTGCAGTCCCCGTTAACAGTTACTGTTGTAGTAGGATCACTGGAATCAGCAATAGTGCAATCGCCGGATTTCGTCCATCCCTCAAACGTGCTTCCACCAGTGGGAGTAGCTTCAATCGAAACCACCGTACCAGAATTCTCCTTATAAGCTCCTGCGGAGGGGGTTAACGTTCCTGTCCCCGATCCTGTCTTCGCCATGGTAAGAGTATAGCTGGTTACCTTCGTGTCTATCTCAATCTGCACAGTCGCCGCAGCCGACTCCTTCCCATCCTTCACAGCCACCACCCGGTAGGTATAGGTCTTGCCATAGGAAACCGCACTGTCACTGAAACTCTTGTCCCGAATGTCCCGCGCGTACCGCGCGCCGGTGCCGTTTCCATCGCTCCTGTATATGGTGAAGGAATCATAGTCGGAACAATCCCAGGTAAGCTCCACGGTATAGGTGTCCTCATCAAAGCTGGCCTTCAGATTGGTCGGCGCACCGGCCCCCGCCTGCACCGCCGCCGTGACCTTGGTGGACACCGACGCCCCGTTGACGGCCTGGACCGCGTAGGTCAGCTCACCCCCCGGCGCCTCCGTATCCAGGTACATATCCTCGATGATCCCGGGGGCGATCAGGGTGTTGTTCCGGTAGACATTGTACGACCTATTGTGGGTATCCCCGGGGTTCCAGTCCAGCACAATCCCGTCCGGGGTGGCCTTGGCCGTGAAATCGGTGGGCGGCGCGGGTACCGTGTCGACGAGGTGTTCCTGGGGCTGTACGGGGAACTCGTAGTCAAACACTTGTTTGATGAGATCGCTGCGGGCCTGCTGATCCATGACCACATAGGAAACGCCGTCCATATTGGCGTAGCGGACTTCGAGGGTATGGGGGTTGATATCGGTCAGGTTCAGCTCCTTGGCGATCCACCCCGCGGACATGATCTGGTCCACGGTCATATTGGTCTCCACGGTGCCCATGCTGTCATCGAATATGACGAACTTCAACGCGTCCATCAGCTTGTGCTGATCCACGAGCTGCTTCATCATGGCCTTCAAGAACATGGTGTGATGGGCTGTCCGGCCGATGTCGCCGTCAGGCGTGTGCTTGCGGTCCTGCAAATAGATAAACGCCTGGGTGCCGTTTAGGGTCTGCATGCCCTTTTCCAGCATCACCGTGCCGTCCGGAGCGGTGACCGTAATATCCACATCGTAGCGGACCCCGCCGATGGCGTCCACGAATTTGACCACCGTATCGAAGTCCACGGCCATGTAATAGTCCATGGGCACGCCTCCAAGGACATTGCTGATGGTCTTCATGACATACTCCATGCCCATATCGTTGATCTCTTCCTCTTTGGTGAGCCCTTTTTGATGGGCGGCAATACGCCCGTACGTGTAAGAGGAATTGATCTTGTCCTTGGTATTGGTATCCGCGATCTGGATATAGGTGTCCCGGGGGATGCTGATCACATTGGACGTCATGGTGTCCAGGTCGATGGAAATCACCCGGATGCTGTCGGGCCGCGCCCCCGCGAACCCGGCGCCCCAGCCCTTGCCGCTCATGTCGCGCCGCTCATCGTTGGTATCAAACCCTAACAGCACGAAATTGATGATATTTTTATCGTAATAGTCGTCAGCTCTCCAGTTATTCAGCTCGTCCATCGAGTCCCCCGCCTCGCTCACCTTGTCCGCGCCGGGATCGGTGGAGAGGGGATTCTTCTTCGGGCCCAGGGTTTTGATCGGGTTATTCAAGACGGAGGCGTAGTACCATACGCCGCTCCCGATCAACACCAGGAAAGCCGCCGCCAAAACGATGGCCACCTTCTGTCCCTTCTTCATCTTCTTCCAGGTCTTTATGAACTTGCCGGTATCCCGGGGCGCGCCCTTGCCCTGCCCCTTCGAATTTTTCTTTGCCATAGTACCTCCTTGTCTCTACAGACAGTACCGTAAGATTATAACCCAAGGTAAATATATGTCAAGTTTATCATTTTCTCAGTACGCGTTTTTATTGACAAAACCCTTAAAGAATGTCATAAACATGATCCGTATATCCAGTAAAAGGCTCCAGTTCTCTATATAGTAAATGTCGTGGCGAATCCGCTCCATGATGGAGGTATCCCCCCGCCAGCCGTGTACCTGGGCCCATCCGGTGAGCCCGGGCCGCACCTGGTGCTTGACCATGTATTTGGGAATCTGCTCCATGAACTGCTCCACGAAGTAGGGCCGCTCGGGCCGGGGCCCCACGATACTCATGTCGCCGATCAGGATATTGAACAGATTGGGCAGCTCGTCCAGGCTGGTCCGCCGCAGAAACGCGCCTATTTTGGTGCGCCGATCGTCGTCCTTGGTGGTCCACTTGGTATCGGAGTGCTGCTTGGGCTGGTGGATCATGGTGCGGAATTTGTATATGACGAACTCCTTGCGGTTGTACCCCACCCGCGTCTGCTTGAGAATCACGGGACCGGGGGACCCCAGCCGGATCAAAAGCGCGCTAGTAAGCATGATGGGGGAAGTCACGATGATCGCCACCAAAGACACCACGATATCGAAAATCCGCTTCACGATCTGGTTGAATATATTGTCCAGGGGGACGTACCGGGTATTGATGAGATACAGATCCCCCAGCTCGTCGAAGTCCGGCCTGGCGGGAACGTACCGGAGGTAATCGGGGATGATCATGGATTTGACCCCGTATTTCTCGCAGTCGGCGATGATCGTCGCGAGCCGGTCGTAGGCCTGCAGGGGCAGGGCGACGATCACCTCGTCCAGGGGATGGGTGGCGAGTACGTCCTCTAAAGCGTCCAGGGTGCCGATCACCGGGACGCTCTTGTATTCGGCCTCCTGCTTTTTGGGGTCGTCGTCCAGGAACCCGATGGCGTGGTACCCCAGATAGGGCAGCCCCTGGATCTCGTCGATATAGCTGCGGCCCAGCTCACCGCCCCCCACCACCAGGACATGCTTGGCGTTGTATCCGCGGCTCCGAATCTGGCGGAGCCACACCCGAAGCAGGGTGCGCTCCAGGGAGATGAAGAGCACGACGAAAAGCAAGAAAAGCACGATGAATTCACGGGAAATATGGATCTGCTTGATCACGAAAAGCAAACTCAGGATCAGCAGTCCCAGGATCAGGGTACTGAACGTGATGGCCGCGATCTCCCGAAACAGGGTCCGTTTCCGGGCGCTGTCATAAAGGCCCCGGGTATAGAAGATCACCAAAAGCGCGGGGAGCGCGATCGCCAGATTGCGGACGTAGTCCACCAGGGGCAGGTGCGCCTCCTGGGCGAACAGGCCGCTTTGGAACCTGAGATAATAGGCGAGGGCGAAGGCCACGCATACGACCAGCCCGTCCAGCAGGATCTGGCCCGCGTTGAAAACCCTCTGATTCCGTTTGATCAATCCGCTCACTCCCCTCCGCGCGTACTCAGAATGTAGTACCCATTATAACAATATATTTTGCCGCCGGTACGGGCGTAATGAAACATTCATGAATTCTTCATATATGCCTGTAACGCCGTCTCCCAGTCCCTAAGCGTCACATGCCGCTGGTGGCGGAGCATGAAATTGTCCAACACCGAGTAGGGCGGCCTTTTGGCGGGCTGTCCGTATTTCTCCTTGTAATCCGCGGTGGAGATGGGCGTCACCTTCGTCGGCAAGCCCGCCTCGGCCATAATGGCCCGGGCGAAATCATACCAGGAGCACGCGCCCTCGCAGGTGGCGTGATAGGTGCCGTAGGCCCCCGATCCCATCACCGCCGTGATGGCGTCGATGAGGTCCCGGGTGGCGGTGGGTGTCCCCACCTGATCGTCCACCACGGTAATCTCGTCCCGCTCGGCGGCCAGACGCAGCATGGTTTTCACGAAATTGTGCCCGTTGTGGCCGTACAGCCAGGCGGTCCGAAGGATATAGTGCCGGGGGATTACCTCCCGGATGGCCCGCTCTCCCGCGAGCTTGGTCTTGCCGTACACGCTCTGGGGGTTGGTCTCGTCAAACTCCAGATACGGGGTCCCCTTCTCCCCGTCAAACACGAAATCGGTGGATATATGCAATATCTCCGCCCCCGTCTCCAGGGCGCCGATGGCGAGATTGCGGGGGCCCAGGGCGTTGACGCGGTAGGCAAGCGCCTCATGGGTCTCGCACCCGTCCACGGCGGTATAGGCGGCGGCATTGAGGATCAGATCGGGTTTCAAGCTACCCACCGCGCGCAATACCGCCGAAAGATCGGTGATGTCCAGCTCATCCACATCCCATGGGGTGAGCGTATGCTCCGGGGAAAGGGCGGACACAAGATCGACGCCCAACTGCCCCTTGGCCCCCAGCAAAAGGATATTCATGACCGGCCCTCCGCCTGTCCCACGCAGATATAGCGGAACCCCGCCTCCCGGGCTTCCGCACCGGTGTAGATATTCCTAAGGTCTATGAGCACGGCCTCCTTGGTCAGGGCCCGCAGCTGGTGTAAGTCCATATTTCGGAATTCGTGCCACTCGGTGATGAGCACCACCGCGTCGGCTCCCTCGGCCACATCGTAGGCATCCTCCATGTACAATAGGTCCTCGCGCGGTCCGAAATACCCCTTCGCCTCCTCCATGCTCTGGGGATCGTAGGCCCGGACCCGGGCGCCGGCCTCCAATAGCCCCTTGACGATGGTGATGGAGGGCGCCTCCCGCATATCGTCGGTCTCGGGCTTGAACGCCAGCCCCAGTACCCCGATGGTCCTGCCGGAAAGATCCCCCAGGGCGGCGCGGATCTTACCGATCATCCGCTGTTTCTGACCCTCGTTGGCGGCGATGGCCGCCTCCACCAATGTCTGGGGCGTATCGTACTGGCGGCCGATCTGGGCCAGTGCCTTGGTATCCTTGGGGAAACAGCTGCCGCCGTACCCGGGGCCCGCGTGAAGGAACTTGGGACTGATACGGCCGTCCCGTCCCATGGCGTTGGCCACCTGCTGCACGTCGGCCCCCACCGCTTCGCACAGATTGGCGATCTCGTTGATGAATGTGATCTTGGTGGCGAGAAACGCGTTGGACGCGTACTTGATCATCTCCGCGGTCTCGATATTGGTGATGACAAAGGGCGTTTCATTGAGATAGAGCGGCCTGTAGACATGCTTCATCGCGTCAGCGGCCCGGTCACTCTCGGCGCCGATCACCACCCTGTCGGGGTGGGTGAAGTCCTGGAGCGCCTTCCCCTCCCGCAGGAACTCGGGATTGGACACCACGTCAAAGGTAAATGTCGCGGCCCGCTTATGAAGCTGCTCCTGGATCATGGACTTGACCTTCTGCCCGGTGCCGATGGGCACGGTGCTCTTGTCCACCACGACCTTGTATCCGTTCATATAGCGGCCTATATCCTCCGCCACCTGGTACACATAGGTAAGATCCGCTTCCCCGTTGTCCGCCGGCGGCGTGCCCACGGCGATGAAGATCACGTCGGCGCTCTCGATGGCGGCTCGGCTGTCCAGGGTGAAGGATATGCGGTTGTTCTTGATATTGCGCTCCAGAAAGACCTCGATACCCGGCTCATAGATGGGAGATTTGCCGTTTTTGAGCATTTCTATCTTTTCGGGAACCACGTCCACGCAGGTGACATTGAGTCCGAAATCCGCGAGGCATACCCCGGTGACGAGGCCCACATAGCCTGTCCCAAACACACTGATTCTCATTTTGTACCCCCGTTATGATAGGTCCGCCTGCCGGACTTCAGGGCATTGCCGAGCAGGGCGGTTATTTGCTTGATCCTTATCCCCAAGTATACCACAATCGTTACTGGGAATGGATACATCGATTTATAATGTTTCTGGTAGAATATCCACATAGAGTCATAGAAGTCGCTTATGGTCTTTGTGCGGCGTTTTCCCCGGCTGCCGTATTTATAGTGGGTGGCCGCCGCCTCATGGTAGTATATGACTTTCCAGCCGGCCGTCTTGGCCCGGTAGCAGTAGTCCACATCCTCGCTGTACATGAAATAGTCCTCGTCCAGCAGGCCGATGGCATCCATCGTCTCCCGGCGGATCATCATATACGCACCCATCACCGTATCCACCGGGTGGGTGGTGTCCTTGGGCAGATGGCTCAGGGTGTATCCCGTGTACCGGGAATCATCGGGGTGACGGCGGGCCATCCCCGAAAAGTAGTAGAAAGACGCCCGGGGGGTGGGAAATCCCCTGTGGCAGGCGTGGTCCAGGGTCCCGTCGGGGAGCAGTACCCGCGCCCCCAGGATCCCCGCGTCGGGGTGCTCGTCCATATAGGCGACGCTCTTGACAATGGCGTCGTCGTGGACGACGATATCGGTATTCAATAGCAATAGGTAGCGGCCTGACGCTTTTCGCAGCGCCAGGTTGTTGCCTCCGGAAAAGCCCAGGTTTTCCCCGCTCTCGATGAGGGTGACGCCGGGGCACATATCCCGAATATGGGAAGGGCTGCCATCTCCGGAGCCATTGTCCACCACGATGATCTCATGGGAGACCCCCGCCGCGGAGGCCTCCGCCGCGCGGATGGCCCGGACCGTCATCTCCGGGGTCTTGTAATTCACAAAGATAATCGATACATCCAAAACCCGTACCTCACCTGGTTATTTTCTGCACGACATACTCCGCCGTGCCCGCGACCATACGGCCCAGCACGCGAAGGCGGCTGCCCATACGGCGCATCCCGCCGGTACGGCGCGTGAGTTTCCCAAACAAAGCAAACGCCTCAAAAAAGCCCCGGCAGTACTCCCCCCCGAACCCCTTGCCGGCAAAGAATAGCCACTTCACGAAAAAACCGATCAGCAGGAAGGGAGAGAGCAGGATGCCCGTCAGAAGGGGCATGTTCTTGTACAGGATCAATACATTGTTGCGGGCGGCCAGGCGCACCTTGAACGCATTGTATTTGCTGCCGGTGGTGGCGCTCCCGATATGGGTCACCCGCGCCTCGGGGCAGTAGCGGTTGACCCATCCGGCGTTTTGGGCCCGCCACCCCAGGTCCATATCCTCCATGTAGGCGAAGAAGGTTTCATCCATCCCGCCGATAATATCCAGTATCTCCTTGCGGTAGATGGCCGCGCCCCCGCAGGCGGAGAAAACGTTTCGGCCTTTCGTCTCCCTTGAGGCGGGCTTGCCGTCCCGGCGCTTGTACCCCCAGCCCAATATGGTGTAATTGTCCCCGGCGTCGTCCACGATGGCGGTATCGTCCATCCTAAGCATGAGGCTGGCGGCGGAAAACGCCTCGGGGTGCGTGTCCATCTCACGAAGCAAATGTTTCAGCCAGCCGCGCTGGACGACGGTATCGTTATTGAGCAGCACCGCGTAACAGCCCTCCATGGCCTGGATCCCCTGGTTGACGGCGGCGGCGAACCCCCGGTTTTCCGCATTGCGGATCACCTTGATGCCGGGGTATTTCGCAAGTATCTCCATGCTCTCGTCGGTGGAGCCGTTGTCCACGACGATGATCTCGGTGTCCGGCGCCGCCTGGTCCCACAGGCTGTCCAGACAGCCTGGAAGATACTCGGCCCCGTTCCAGTTGGGGATGATGACGCTGGCCCTGATACCGCCCATCAGCGCGCTCCTTCCCAGGGGTCGGTCTCGATGCGGTAGAGGGCGCTGTCCCGGGTGAGGTTGATATTGTAATAGGGATCGCGCGTAAGCGCCTCCCCGTACCGCTCTTCCATCCAGTCGATCTCGGACTGGAACCGATCCCGGTGCTGGCGCTGATTGTCGCTCCCCCGGCTCTTGGATTCGTCGTGGTAGAGCATAACCGCCGGGATGATGACATTGCGGTACCCGGCCTCTAAAAGGCGCAGGCAGAGGTCGATGTCATTGAACGCAACAGAGAGCTGTTCTTCATTGAACCCGCCCGATTCCAGGAACAGATCTCTTTTCACCATCAGGCAGGCCCCTGTGACGGCGGATACGTTCTGGACGATCCGGGTCCCGGCGAAGTACCCGTTGTCCCCCCGGGAAAGGCCCAAATAGGCGTGGTTGGCGACGCCCCCCACCCCCAAGAGCACCCCGCAGTGCTGGATGGTATCGTCGGGGTATAGGAGCTTGGCCCCCACCGCGCCGATATCGGGCTGGCGGGCGTGGCCCGCCATGCGGGTGAGCCACCCCTCGGTCATCACTTCCGTATCGTTATTGAGGAACAGCAATAGGTTGCCCTTTGCCACTTTGGCGGCCTCGTTATTGAGGCGGCTGAAATTGAAGGGGATGGGCAGTGAAAGGACGCTGAAATTATCATATTTCTCAGTATACGTTTCAAAAAGAGCCAAGGTATCTTCTTCGGTGCTTCCGTTGTCCACGATGAGGACGTCGAAGGGCATATGGGTATGGGCGTATAGGGAATCCACGCACTGTTTCAGGTCGTCACCGTGGTCCCGGGTGGGGATGACGATGGTGACATGATCGTCCTGCTCGGTATCATAGACCACGTCATAATAGGGGATGTCTGTAAACCCATGGACCTGGGCACCGACGCCCCGCCGCCCAAAGGCGTCCGCCAGGGCGCGCCGCCCCGCCTCCCAGGCGTAATTCTTCTGGCCCGGGGTTAAAGCGGTAGAGCCCTCGATCATCCGCCAGTGATAGAGAATCTTGGGGATATGGCCGATCGCCTGGGTCTTCTCGGTAAACCGGAGCATGAGATCGTAGTCCTGGGCCCCCTCGTACCCCTCCCGGAACCCCCCGATCTCCCGGAGGATGCTCGTCCTATACACCCCCAGATGGCAGGTGTACATGGAGGAAAGGAGCGTGTCGGGCGACCAGTCGGGCTTGAAATAGGGGTCTGAGCGTTTGCCCCCCTCGTCGATCTTGTCCTCGTCGCTGTATAGCATGTCCCAATCGGGATGATCCAAAAGCGCCTTCACCGCTTCATACAACGCGAAGGGAGCCAGGGTGTCGTCATGGTCCAAAAGCGCCGTGAACGCCCCCGCCGCCATCGAAAGCGCGGTATTGGACGCGGCGGAGATATGGCCGTTCTGTTCCCGGTACGCCACTTTGATGCGCGTATCTTTCTCCGCGTAGGACGCAAGCGCCTCCCGGACACGGGGGTCGGGGGAGGCGTCGTCGGCGACGCAGAGCTCCCAGTGGGGATAGTATTGGTTTTGTACGGACTCGATGCAGGCGGTTAGATAGGGTATGGGGGTATTGTACACGGGCAGGAGAATGCTCACGAGGGGCGGGTCTTCCCAGGTGCCGATCTCCCGGATACAGGCGTCCCGGTCGTACCCCTCGCTCTTTCTGATCCAGCCGGCATAGGCCCTGGCCCCGTCGTAGCGGCTGCGGATCTTGTCCGCCGTCATCCGCAGGGCGTGACCAAATCCGAACTCCCGGACATATATGAAAAATTTCTTTACATTCTCCGTAGAGACCCAGCTCATCCCGATCTCCTTACACCACCCCGGACCCTATTGGTCCTTGGGGCGCGTTATTTTCCTATAGACGTAGCGGATCACCAAATAGATGCAGAAGAAAACCAGAAAGCCCCATAGGCCCGCCGTGATGTCCCTGGATTCCACATTGCCGCTGCCGGTCATCAGCTGTATGATCTCGATGCCGAATGTCAGCGCCAGCAGCAAAAAGCCGGTGATCAGAAAGGACACCGCCTCCAGCCGCCACCTGGCCAAACGCTTGACCACAAAGTGAATCACGAAAAACATAACGATACCGATGATGCCGATGACGAGAAAATGCTGCTCCTTGTCCCCCGCGAAACCGAAAGCGGAGAGTATGGCCCGCAGCAGGTTGTGAAACCCATTGACCAAATAGGTCACTAGCTTAAGTATCTTGATGAGCATCCCGGTTCCTCTTCAATATCGCTTCCGGCCCAAATAACCGTATCCCTATCATAGCACATTTCACCTGCGGATGCGGGGACAGGCTTATGGACGGGCGTTTTCCTTCAGGCGCCCCAATCCCTCGCTAAGACCGATCCTGGGCCGCCATCCGGGCAGCCGTTCCCCCTGATCCCAGAGCGCCATGACCTCCCGCTCTCGATAGGACCTGGCTCCCAGGTCCACGGGGACGGGTACGCCCCATATCGCTTCCATACGCGCGATCAGCTCCCGGACCGTGGTGACTTCATCGGCATCCAGCACATAGCGCCTGTGGGCAGGGGGCGTCTCCATCAAAAGCTCCCATGCCCGGATGTACCCGGATACCACATCCTCGATATGGCTAAGGGCGATGGGCTGCTCCCCGGGGGTGGTGTCCAGAGGGGTCTCGGTGTCCGCCGCCCGTTTCAATAGGTGCACGAGCTTGGGCCGGGTATCGTACTCCCCGTATACGTCGTATAGCTCCAATGTGACGCAGGAAAACCCCTTGGCCAGCACGTAGTAGTCGATGATCCGCGAAAAGGCGGCCTTGGTGGCGGCGTAGAGGCATACGGGGTCGTAATCGCGGTTTTGCCCGTGGGTCCACGCGGTGCCTGTATTGACAAGCGTCGTGCTGCCGGTCCGGTCCATGGCCGCCAGAAGGTGGGTCCCGAACCGTATGTTGCTCTCGATGTATTCATCCACAGGCCCGTCGTCGTATCCCGCCCTGGCCGCTGTGTGAAACACCCCGTCGAAGGGGGGCTGGCCCTTTAAGTACCCTGTCAATGAGCCGATGGTCCCGTCGTATGTCACCGAATGCACCCGGTCCCAGATGTCCGCGATGGGCAGAAAGCTGCTGCTCGGGCGCATGGTAATATGGACCTCATGTCCCGCCTCGATCAGCCGCCGGGTGAGGTTTGAGCCCACAAATCCGGTGGCCCCTGTGACCAATACTTTCATAGACGATACCCCTTCCATGACGCGTCCTTATCAGAGAGGATGACCTCCCCACCGTATTTCCATTCGATCCCGAAGGCCGGGTCATCCCATCGAATCCCCGCCTCGAACTGAGGCGCGTAGGGACTGGAAACACTATACAATACTTCGGTATCATCCCGCAACGTCTGGTATCCGTGGGCGCACCCGGCGGGGACGTAGAGCATATCCCTGTTTTGGGCTGTCAACTCTGCCCCCAGCCACTGACCGTAGGTGGGGGAACCCTCCCGAAGATCGACACACACGTCCCATACGGCCCCCCGGATACAGCGAAGAAGCTTCACTTCCCCGTGGGGCGGCGTCTGGTAATGCAGCCCCCGGATGGTGCCCGCCCGCTCAGTATGGGCGAGATTGGTCTGGACAAAACGGGCGCACAGCCCCCGCGCGGTGAATTCCGCCTCGCAAAAAGCCCTGGCGAAGAATCCCCGGGTATCGGCGATGGTCTCCAACCGAATCAAATACGCTCCCGGGAGGGAAAGCGCCCTAACCTCCATGCCGCTCCTCCATATAGGCCCGTATCTGTTCTTCGCATAGCATAGCGGGGTCTGCCGTTTTGTATCGCCTGTACCAATCCACCGTCCAGTCGACGGCCTGCTCTACGGATAATACAGGCTTCCAATGGAGCTCCCGGCGGGCCTTCCCGCTGTCGAGGCGAAGCGCCGGGGCCTCCGGGGGCGCGTCTTCCGCCCCATAAACCATGCAGGTCGCGCCCTGCCCCCAGGCGGCGCAGACACACTGTGCCATCCATTGAGCGGTATGGGGCTCCCCCCCGGGGCCGAAATTGTAGGCGCCGGCGCAGGCGGGCCCATTCTCATACAGTCTTTTCATCAGCAGTAGATATCCCCCCAGGCAGTCCAATACGTGCTGCCAGGGGCGTACGGAATCGGGATTGCGCAGGGCGATGGGTTCACCCTTTTCCAACGCACGGATGCAGTCGGGCAGCAGCCGGTCCGCCCCCCAGTCCCCGCCCCCGATGACATTTCCCGCCCGGGCGGTGGCGACGGGGATACCGTCAAAAAATGAATCCCGGTAGGCGGCGGTAATAAGCTCCGCGCAGCCCTTGCTGCTGGAATAGGGGTCGCGTCCCCCCATGGGGTCGGCTTCCGTATGTATTTCTCCATCGTTTTGATAGCATTTGTCGCTGGTGACGACGAGGGCCGCCTGGATCCCGGGGGTACGGCGCACCCCCTCCAGGAAATGGACGGTGCCCATGATATTGGTCTCATAGGTGGATACGGGATCGGTATAGGAGGGCCGCACCAGGGACTGGGCCGCCATGTGGACGGCTATATCGGGCCCGCTGACCGCCATGGCGCGGGTAAGGGCGTCCAGGTCCCGGATATCGGCGATATGGGAATGAATGCGTTGATCGAGCCGGGTCAGATCATATAGGCTGGGGGATGTGGGGGGAGCAAGGGCATAACCGGTAACCTCTGCGCCTAAATACGTGAGCCACAGGCTGAGCCATGCGCCTTTAAACCCCGTATGGCCGGTGAGAAACACCCGCTTGCCCCGCCAGAACATACTCACCAAACCCTCCAGAACGCCTTGCCGGCGCGCCACAGTGATTCCAGATGGGCCACATCCCGCTCGTGATCCATACAGGCCCATTGTCCCGGATGGCGGTACACGGCGATCTCTCTCTCCGCCGCCAGCTTCTCAAAGACGCCGTATTCCAGGTCGCAGTCCTCGTCGGCGGAGAGCCGGGACAGAAGTTCCTTCTCAAAGACCATAAAGCCGCCGTTGATGAGGCCCGCCCCCGCCTGGCCCTTTTCCTCATAGGCGGTGACCAGATCCCCCTCAATGGTCAATGCCCCGAAACGGGCGGGAGGGTGAACGCCGGTGAGCGTCACTGTCTTGCCCATCCGCTTGTGGTGGGCGATAAGCGCCGGAATATCCACATCGGCCACGCCGTCCCCGTAGGTCAGTAGATTGGTTTGATCGGTGAGATAGTCTTCGACGCGCTTTAACCGGGCGCCCTTGAGTGTAGAGAGCCCCGTATCCGCCAGTGTGACGGTCCAGTCGGAGCGCTGTTCCTGATGATAGGTGACCTGCCCGGTGGAGAGGTCCACGGTGCAGTCGGAATTGCGGGCCTGGTAGTGGAGAAAGTAGTCCTTGATCAACTCTCCCTTGTACCCCAGGCAGAGGACAAAATCGGTAAGCCCGTAGTGGGCGTATATGCGCATGATGTGCCAGAGGATCGGCCTACCGCCGATGGGGACCATGGGCTTGGGGATGTCGACGGAACGCTCCCCCAGCCGGGTGCCCAGTCCCCCGGCCAAAATCACAACTTTCATGGATGACTCCTAGCGAATGAAATACAACAGAAAAGATTAAATAATACCGTGTTTCGATAGATATTGGATCAACTGTTCGCTGGATTCATCGATACTGTACCGGGCGGTATCCAATACCAGCGCCGGATTTTTTGGCTCTTCAAAGGGGGCCGACACCCCGGTGAATTCCTTGATCTCTCCTTTTTCCGCTTTCTCATAGAGGCCCTTGGGGTCCCGTTCCCTGCAGGTATTTAGATCGGCTTTCACATAGACTTCATGAAAATACTGGGGACCAATGATCTCACGGGCCATTTCCCGCAAGGCAGTATAGGGGGTGATGAAGGAGACCAGCACGATCAAACCTGCATCTCGCATGAGCGACGCCGCGTGGGCCACCCGGCGGATATTCTCCTCGCGGTCCTCAGGGGAAAACCCCAGGTCGCCATTGAGGCCGTGGCGGACATTGTCCCCGTCCAGCCTGTAGCACAGGCGTCCCGCCGCGGTAAGCCGCTTTTCCGCCGCCACCGCCACCGTGGATTTGCCCGAACCGCTCAGGCCGGTAAGCCACAGTACCGTCCCCCGCTGCTTAAGGAGCCGGCAGCGGTCTTCATAGCCTATGTCGCCAGTGTGCCAGGTGATGTTCTCACTTACCATGGCCTGTAGATGGCCCCCTTGTTCTGGAGCAGCTCCTTGATATCCAGGGCCGCCTGCTCCACGTTTTCATAATCGCCGATATAGACGTCACAGTCCATATCGCATCCCTCTTCTTCGCCGATCCAGACCGTCAGTATCTGGTCGCTGTCGATGGAGGTGGTGATGATATCTAGATCGCTTTTGCGAACATTGGTAGCGGTGACGATGAAGATCATCCCCGTATCCAGCAGGAGGTACGCCGCTTCGGCCAGCCGCCGGAAATGCTCTTCTTTGTGATTGCCCCCCTCGGCCAGACGGATGTCGGCGTCCATGCCGTAGAGCAGATTGCCGATCCCCATGAAATAGACCTGTTTTCCCTCGTGGAAGAGGATCTTTTCCAGCGCCTTGGCGATGGGCTTTTTCCCCGCGTCCTCATTGCCGGAGATCAGCACCATCAGGGCCTTGTGGCTGTTCCGCTCCGCCCGCTGCTCAAGGGTGATCTCGCTCTGCTCCCATTTGGAATTGCGGATCGCCACCGAGCGGCGCATCCAGTCCTGGGCGTCGGCCAAGGCCTCCTGGACGATACCGCCCCCGGATATCTCGTACTCGTCCACGATCACGAACCGGGAGGTCGGCGCGATCTCGCATCCGAGGTCAAAGGCGATGGCCCTGTCGGTCTTTAAGATGCACTCCGCCACCTCATGGCGCTCCACCTGCTGCTTCTCCGAGTCCGTGAGTCTGCTCGCGTCCAGCACCCGCAGCACCTTATCCAGCCGCATGGGGATCTTGGCGGCGCCGATCTTGATGGAATACTGTTTGCCGGGCACCAACGGGTTTCTTCCCAGCCAGAAGAGATTGGCCCGTATCAGGGTGGATGCCTTGGGCGCGGGCTGGTCGGCACGGGCGGCTAATTCACCCCGCTTGATATAGATCTGATGATCGAGGGTAAATCCGGTGGCGTACCCGGCCCCGACGCTTTGGGGATTGGGGGCGTTGAACACCTCGATACTGCGCACCCGGCTGCGCTTGCCCGAGGGGTAGAATACCACGTCGTCCCCCACCCGCAGCTGTCCGGTATCCACCGTGCCAGCCACGATGCGCCGATCGTCCCCGTCCTTTGTGAATTTATAGACACCCTGCACCGGCATCCGGAAGGGCTTATCCTCCGGGGGCGCTTCGCTCTCGAAATCATCGAGCTGCGCTAAAACCGTATGTCCCGTATACCAGGGCATGTTTTCCGAACCGGCGAAGGCCACGTTGTCCCCCTCAAATCCGCTCACCGGGATAAAGGAGCGGGGGGTGACGTCGATCTCTTTTAGAAAGGCCGAATACTCGCTTACGATCCTGTCATATACGTTTTGATCGTAGTTTACCAGGTCCATCTTGTTGACCAGCACGGACACCTGCCGGATCCCCAGCATGGAGAGCAGGTACCCGTGGCGGGTGGAATTCTCCTGGACCCCCTCTTTGGCGTCGATGACCAGCAGCGCCGCCTCGGCCCGGGCCGCCCCGGTGACCATGTTTTTCAAGAATTCCACGTGACCGGGGGCGTCTATGATGATGTAATTGCGTTTTTTCGTCTTGAAGAAACACCGGGCCGCGTCGATGGTGATCCCCTGGGCCTGTTCGTCCTTCAGAGCGTCCAGCAAAAACGCGTACTCAAAGGGCTTACTATTGCGCCGGCAGGTTTCCTTGACCTGTTCCAGCTTCCCTTCGGGGAGGGAATGGGTATCCGCCAGCATCCGCCCGATGATGGTGCTCTTGCCGTGGTCCACATGGCCCACGATGACGATGTTCATGTCTTTTCTATCTGTATCGTTCATAATAGCCTCACTCGTTCCTTACATATACCCGTTCTTGCGCAGTTCTTCCAGTCCGCCGCCGTCTTCCTTGTCCTGGGCCCGGCCGGAGCGCTCCGCGATATTGGCCAGTTTACCCGTGGCCAGTTCCTCGATGATCTCGTCCACATCACGGGACGTACTCTCGATGGGATTGGTGCAGGGGAAGCAGCCCAAGGAACGGTACCGCTTCCCGTCCCCCTGGTTGTAATAGAGGGACACGGTGGGGATATTCTCCCGCTTGATATATTCCCAGACGTTTAATTCGGTCCAATCCAGCAGGGGATGGATCCGCACATGGGTGCCGGGGGCGAAGTCGGTCTTGTATTGGTTCCAAAATTCCGGGGGCTGATCACCGATATCCCAGTCGTTATTGCGGTCGCGGGGGCTGAAGTACCGCTCCTTAGAGCGGCTGCCTTCCTCGTCCGCCCGGGCGCCTACGATGACTCCGGTGTAGGGTTCGGTATTGCTGTCCACCTCATACTTTCCCGTATGGTGGTTCAGCCTAAAACGGGGCCACGCGCCGCTTAAGGTATTGCGCAGCGCCTCGGTCTTTAGTAACCGGCAGCATTCCAGCCGGCTCACATTGCCGTCGGGGAATGTCTGTTTCTGCTCGACGGCCTCGACATTCTGCCCGTAGACCATGTCGATCTTGTATTCCTTGGCCAGCCGGTCCCTGTATTCGATCATCTCGGGGATCTTGAATGATGTGTCGATATGGACGAGGGGAAAAGGCACATGTCCGAAAAACGCCTTTCGCGCCAGCCACAAAAGCACGGTGCTGTCCTTGCCGATGGACCAGAGCATGCAGAGATTCTTAAAACCCGCGTAGGCCTCCCGCAAGATATGTACGCTGATGCTCTCAAGCCTGTCCAAATGATCCATGAAATCCTCCCATATTGGTTCTAAACGAATAAATTTTCCTGTTTATTAAGTACGTAAAACCCCTTGGCGTTGAGGTTGTCCTGTCTATTATACAACATCTCACTCCCATCCATCTGCCGGAAAATGCCCCCAGCTTCAAGGATGACGGCATGCATGGCGGCGGTATCCCATTCACAGGTGGGCCCGAACCGGTAATAGATATCGGCCTCGCCCCTTGCCACGAGACAGCCCTTGATGGAAGAGCCCGCCCGAATCACATCGGCGACCCGTGGGTTTTCCATAAGCTTTTGCTCCCCTTCGCTCGCGTGGGAGCGGCTCACCGCTAGACGCAAGTCCCCGGTGCGGTCGGTGACATGGATCGGGACGGGCTCACCGTCTTCTTTTTGGTACCAGGCGCCCTTTCCCTCCTCGGCGTAATAGATCTCCTCCAGTACGGGAACCAGCACCACCCCCAGCACCGGCCGCTGCCGGTAGCAAAGCGCGATATTGACGGTGAACTCCCCGTTGCGTTTGATGAATTCCTTGGTGCCGTCCAGCGGGTCCACGATCCAGCACCAGTCGTTTTCCATCCGGGATTTGTCATCCTCGGATTCCTCGGTGAGGATGGCGTGCTCCGGGAAGGCGTCCCTCAATCGGGACACGATGACGGCATTGGACGCCGTGTCGGCCCGCGTGAGAGGACTCGCGTCGTCCTTGTACTGTACGCCCAGATCGGGCTCCTCGTAAATCTCCAGAATGGCCTCGGCCGCTTCGCGGGCGGCTGTGAGCGCTACGGTAAGCGCGTTTTTTTTCATATATATCTCCTCGCTCGGGATATGGCGCAGCCGTGGCGTGCCGATCCCGTTTTACCGAATCTATTGCAGTATATCATCACGGGTCGCAAGCGTCCACCGGATCTGCCGGGGTACGGGCAATGGCAGGACAGCCTGGCCGGGGGGCCATGCGGTATAGTCGAGGGCGCCCGTCGCCCGGTATGTGTCCAACTCCTGCCCGGTGATGTACAGCCAGTCGCCGGTAACGGCGTCCAGGATCCGTATCTCCGCCCCCTGAAGAATGGGGGCGGGGGTCATGCTGCCGTACCACAGCAACGGAGTCAATGCCATATCCTGACCCGGATCGTACGCGATGGCGGTGTCTCCTTCCGCGCCCAGCGCTTCGCACTGGCGGGAAAAGGATACGAGATCCGACTTGGCCGTCCTCTCCTGGGGGATGAGGCGCGCGCCCATTCCCTGGGCCGCCATCAGGATGACGAGAGCGCCCAGCACCAGGTACCGGGGCCATCCGTGGGCCCGCAGTATCCACAGGCCAAACGAGAGCCACAAAAGTGGTAGCAGCAGCCCGATATAGGGCTGGTAATCGGCATATATGTTGATAATGGGGCGTTCTCTGAAGAATATCAACTGGGATATAAACAATCCCGCCAGCATCAGGCGATACAGCAGCGGCCAGCGCCGCTCCTTAAGTACCGCCGGGAATGTGATCAGTCCCGCCAGCAGCACGACCCCGGAAAACGCCAGTGTCAACGCGCTGAAACCGTTATTTCTGATCAGGAAGAAAAAACCCGCCAATAATTCCGCGTAGAATACAATGGAGACGAGCCTGCTCTGGGCCCATTTTTCCGTGTCTTCCCGGCTGAGTACGCGGTGTAGCAAGAGCCCGATCAGATAAAACGCCAGGGTTACGTACACGATCCCCCGGACCCAGACGGGCATCCCCACCACCTGGCCGAACCATAGTGGCTCCGCCGCCTGTAATCCGTAAAAAACCAGCACACCCGTCGTCCCTAAGGCTAATCCCCAGGCGGGCCTGTGCCAGGTCAATAGCAATACCGCGATAAAAAACGGCAGGATAAAATCAATGCCGCAAAGGATGGGAAGGGCCAATACCGCAATCAAAATCGCCGGATACGGCCCACAGGCCCATTCGGTCTTCGTTAACAGCAATAGCGCGGTCCCGTATAGCGGCAGCGCGTACAGCGCCGTCATCATCTCCCGGCCGAAATACAGATAGATGGGCATCGCTATGAGCCCCAGCGACAGCAACAGCCGCGCCGCCCAGTGGCTTTCCCCCATGGTATGGCGCAGCAGCCGGTTCAGTATGATGCCGGTGCCGATCATGAGCATCAGCGGCCCTGCGAACAACAGGGGCCGGGCGATCATGCCCCACCAGGCAAAGAACCACGCGCCGCCCGGCAAGCCCATGAAGTGCAGGTCCCCGAAGGTATACTGGGCATCGGGTACCAGGGCGCCGTACTGCTCATAAAGAGACGCCGGCGCGGCACCCGCGCCGATAAAGCTTTCAAGCCAGGGCATGGACCGGTATAGATGGCCTCCGTCGATGAGATTGAGAGACTTGTACCAGACAGCGGCGGAGCTAGAGCCTGCTTCAAACAAAACCGACGCCGACGCGTAGCCAGCTATGATCCCGATCAGCAATAGCGAATGTCCGGCCAATTCGCCCCATGTATGGATCTTGAAGAACTGCCGGATGGGTAGGGTCAGGGCTATCGAGATCAAAGCGATGAGCGTCCAGGCCCCCCACCCAAAGGGGAGGCGCAGCAGGACGCAGAGGTATCCGACGACGGGCGCCGTCAAGATCAGGCTGGGGAGCCAGGCCAGCAGATTTCCTGAAAGCTCCCATTTATCCGTCTTCACCGCCTCTTTAAATCCCGCCCATTGATCGATGGGACAGGATAGTATCTTCCGCTTTTTCATTTGCCTCTCCTATATCGCCATTGCAGCCGCAGTACCGACAGCAGGGCCTTGGTCTTGGGCTTTCTGAACCGGCGGGTCCGCCATGCGTGGACGACTTCCTTTTCGTATTTCCGCCGCTCCCGCTTGTAGTCCCTTACACCGAAATTCTTCAATATAAAAAGAAGCCTGTTCCGGTAGACGTAGTACATAAAAAACGGCGACCACTCCTGGCTGCTGCCGGTATGGATATGGCGCACCCGAGCCTGGGGACAAAACCGGATCGAATACCCCATGGACCGCACACGGTAGCTTAGGTCCACATCCTCGTAGTACATAAAGAAATTATCATCAAATCCTCCCGCCGTCAAAAACACGTCCCGCCTAAGGAGCATGGCGGCGCCGCAGGCGGCGGTGAGCTCCCGGGGAGCGTCGTACTGGCCGTGGTCCTCCTCGGTAAACCCTATATCATAGCCATTGTATTCCTCATTGACGGCGGACCCGGCGTTCTGGATCAGGGTCACGCTGTGGCGCTCGCACTCCGCCGCCGTCATGACGATCTTTCCCTTGTCAGCGGCCATCTTGTGGCCTGCGCAGACCACGGTACCGCTTCCTTCCCGCAGGTCCCAGGTGAATGTGTACGCACCGGGCCCGGTCAGCATGGGGAGGTAGAGACGCCCCGGCTCACGGATATGGAGCAACTCCCCACGGTGGGCGACACCCTTGATAAACTTGGCGTCCACCGGCCAGGATTCATTGTTAACGCCTATATGACTTGATAGGATAATCCCCTCTCTGTCGGGGACCACGTCCACGGGGATGAAATCGTAGTAAAAGACCAGCTTGCCCCCCACGATCCCCGCGCCGGTATCTCGGATGCAATTTAGCATATTTTGTAGAAAATCGGGAGATATGGCCGTATCGTTATTCAGAAAGAGTATATATTCGCCACGAGCCTCCCTGGCACCCAGATTGTTGCCCCCGGCAAACCCTAAATTTTCCTCTGAGTAGATATAGCGTAGATTGGGGAAGCGAGGCTCCAGGTTCTTTCGGACATAATCGGGTGTCCCGTCGGTGGAGGCATTGTCCACCAATACGATCTCCCAGGTGAAATCTCCAGACTCCGCTGCACAAAAGGAGGCAAACAGCGCGTCCAGATATTTCTTTCCGTTATAGGTGAGTACGATGACGCTTAGATCACAGTTCACCGAATATCTCCTCGCAGGTCTCGTCGAATTTCTCCAAAGAGAAGGCCTTGGCTCTCTCTACTGCCGATCGGGCCATCCTCTTTCGCAGGTCGTCGTCACGAATGACCTTCAATGTCTGGGCCGCGCACTCCTGCTCGGTGTCCCATAGATACCCATTGACCCCCTGCTGTACGATCTCGATCTGACCGCCCCGATTGATCACCACCGGCACCGCTCCGTAGCTCATGGCCTCCACCGTGGTGATCCCGAAATGCTCCATCTTCAGGGGTTCGATGTCCATGTCCTCCTCATACCCGGTGGCGTGCCAGAATATCTTGGTCCGTCTATAGAGCTCGTCCCGCTCCTCACTGGATACATTGGTATGGAAATACACGGGGTAGCCCGCGGTGGCCCGCTGTATGGAGGTAATATACTGCTGGTGCTCGGGGTAGTCCATCAGCGCCCCCACGAAATGCAGCTCGTAGTTTTCAAACTCTCTCGCGTATTTCACAAAAATACGGGCCAGGATATCCTGTTTTTTATTGTGGCCCCCGGTAAAGAAGCGTCCCACGCTTAAGATAATGTTCTTCTTTTCGGATTCTTCGTATTTGCGCGACGTGTCCGTGATGGAGAATACCGGGGAATACAGTATCCGGTACCGCTCGCTCGGCCCCCAGTAGCGCTCCATCCAACGCCGCGAAAACTCGCTGATGATGACGTACCGGTCGTAGGCCTCTGTGAACTTCCAGTCCAGGTACTTGGCCTTGGCGCCCTTTAAAAAGCCCTGAAAGAAGGGGTGCGCAACCTGCTGGGGCGGGGGGAACATGCACTCGTAGACATTGACCCGCGCCCGTCCGATATGGGTGCTCAAAAACATGAAATTGATAAAGAGATCGTAGCCGGCGCTGCGCCGCTCGATCTGAAGCCGCGTCTTGTACGCCTTGCTGAAATCATGCTCGTCTCCCGCCGGGACCTTCAGCAACCGCGTACGGTTTAGTTCCAGCTCGAACCGTTCCGCCATATCGGCAACAGTGGGGTAAGACGGATCATGGACGTCGTGGTTTAGAAAATTGTGCACGACGAGGTCGATCCGGGCGTTTGGATAATATTTCTCTAGAAAACGGCACATATATGCCATGTATTTCTCCCCGCCACCCAATGTGGGGAAGTAGGGGTTTAAGACCATGATCTTCTTGACCTTTTCAGGCGCCAGGTGATGCCGCCGCCTATGGGTCAGCCTGTAGAGGGACTTTCGGAGATTGCCGCCCCATTCGAACACCTTCTTCATGCCCATGAACAGCCGGTAGGGCTTACTGGCGTAGATCCGGGCGACGCTTTTGCCGATCTCTTCGAGGCCGTCAAGCCATTTGATATTTTCCTTCATGGCGTCGGCGAGATAGATGTAGAGCTTCGCGTACACCTTGGCGATGGGGGCTTCCCCCTTCAATACGATCTCCGGGTTCTTGTGCATGAAAAACGCCGTGGCGTCCATGCTCAGTTCCGCGTTAGCGATCCGCTTGACGGTAACCGGATTACCCTCTGTATCCATGCACCGGATGGTATCGATGACCATGGCGCAGGGAGCGTCGATGGGATCGAGCCGTATGTCACGGCTTGGTTGCGGCAGCTCAAAGCTAAGCTCCATCCCGTTGTTTTCTATATGGACGTTTTGGTGGAGGATTTCCGCGTTTAGAAATCCTTCGCCTATGTCGACCAAAAGCCGCGCCCGGTACTGGTCGTTTTCCTTGAACAATATGTGCTCGGGCACGGGGGGCCCTTCCTGTTTCAGCTCAAATACCAGCTGGTAGTACTCCCCCTCCTGCCGGGTCTTCAAAAACTGCCGGGCCCCCGCCGGGGCCTGGGCGTAATCTATCTTGAATTCGCTGTCCAGCGGCGTCACGAACGTGGGCCAGAACCGGGTGGCCTTGATATCAACCCGGCGGCACAGCTCCATCATTTCCTGGTAGGTGAAGAAATGGATATGGGTGTTGTCCAATAATCCCGTATTCTGATAGGGCATCCTGCCGTTCATTAATTCGATCAAGACCGCGTTATGACTGATATTGGGTGTGGATAGCAGGATAGACCCCTCCGGGGTCAGCATATCCCTGCACACGGTGAGACACTTAGCCGCGTCCCGGATATGCTCCAGCACGTCGGTGAACAGGATGTGGTCAAAGGCTGCGTCCGAAAAGGCCTCCGCCCACCGATAGGTCTCGATATCACCGTCCTCGGGGCCCAGCATGGCCTTCTCGGCGTAGGCGGCGGCTTCACGCCCCGCCGCTTCCTCGATCTCCACGATATAGACCGTACAGCCCAGCTCTTCCTTTAGATAACGGGTCATCCGTCCGTTGGCGGGGCCGAACTCCAGCACGGTGGAGCCTTTTTTGACCTGCTTGAGTATGATCGCCGCAGGGTCGTTGGGGTTATTCATATCAAGCCCGATATCATATTTCATCTTGTCTCCCATTTGTGCTCCAGGATCACGATGCCTTCGCCCACATAATGCCCCTGTACCCAGAACCGTTTGGCTTGTCCGAGGTACTGCAGGGGTACATAGGCGTTCTGTTCATAGAGTCCCGTATCGATGTAGTATTCCCCGCTGGCCAGGTTGATCCTGGGGTAGGTGATCGCGAGGGTGTTTTTACCCTTTTTCCAGGGGATAGGCTGATCGTCTAGGCGGGTGTTGAGTCCGCAGACATACTTATGATCGGCACTGAGGATCGCGACACCCAGCACCGGGTCCTGTACCGCATCCGGGGAATAGACCGTGTAGTCCACCTCCACCGTCATGGACTGGTACTGGGGTATATTGTTGCTTTCCTGTCCTGCCTGGTCCAGGAGACGCACACTGTCCAGGTGGGCGATCTGATTGGCCCCCTGCCCCATATGCTTTAGCCCCGCTTCGCCATCGGCGATCTGTGACTTCAAAAACCCGTCGTAGCGGGCGGCGACGGCGTCGGTATCCCCCGCCATCTCCACACGCCCGTCCTTGAGCCAGATGCACCGGGTGCAGAACCGGCGGATGGTATTGAGGTCATGGGAGACGAACAGAATCGTAATCCCCTTTTCCCTGAACTGGGTGAAGGTGTCCATGCATTTGAGTTGAAAAGAAAGATCCCCCACCGCCAGGGCCTCGTCCACGATCAATATCTCCGGGTCGACGTGGATGGCCACAGCGAAGGCGAGCCGCACAAACATGCCGCTGCTGTAAGTCTTCACCGGCTGGTGGACATAGTCCCCGATACCGGCGTAGTCGAGGATCGCCTCCATCTTCTCATCCATCTCGGCCTCCGTATAACCGAGGATGGTGCCGTTTAGGTATATATTCTCAATGCCGGTAAATTCCTGGTTGAACCCCGCACCCAGCTCCAAAAGCGCCGAGACCCGTCCGTCCACCTGGGCGGTTCCGGATGTGGGAGTGATAATACCGGTAACTATTTTAAGCAAGGTGGATTTCCCCGAACCGTTCTGTCCGATGATCCCCAGAGTCTCCCCCTTCTCGACTTCGAGCGACACATCGTCCAGTGCATGAAACGCCTTGTGATAGCTTTTTCGCCGGGGGCTCACTGCCTCCCGGATCCGGTCGGTGGGCCGATCGTACAGCCTGTATGTCTTATCGATATGGGATAGCTCGATGGCGTTCATTGCTCTCCCCCATTCTTTTCTTTTTGCAGTTTCTCTATCCAGTCCGAAAGTACATCCCTAAGCGTCAGGTCCAGGTCGATCTTGGGTTCCCACCCGGTGAGCTCCCGGATACGGGTACTGTCGCAGACCAGCACAGGCACGTCGCAGGGCCGGTAGCGATCCTGATCCACCCGCACCTCGATGGGCACCGGGCACAATGCGATCAGCCTGTCCAGCACTTCTTGGATGGAGAGCTCGACGCCGGTGCCTATGTTGTAGACGCCTCCGGGCTCCCCCTCCTGGGCCGCCAGCCAATAGGCACGCACCATATCCCGCACATCTGTAAAATCCCGTTTTCCGCTTAAGTTCCCCACGTGGATCACGGGAGGAATCATCCCCAGCTGGATCCGTGCGATCTGGCTCGCGAAATCCGACACCACGAAATCTTCGCTCTGCCCCGGGCCGATGTGGTTAAACGCCCGGACCGTCACGATATCCATCCCGTAACCCTTGACATAAAGATCGGCGATCATGGTCTGGGCGATCTTGGTCACCCCGTATAGATTGCGGGGACGGTAGGGCTGATCTTCATCAATGGGGACTTCATCCGGATCCACCTGCCCGTACTCCTCCGCCGAGCCAATGAGCATCACACGGCAGGCCGGCAGATCCCGCACCGCCTCCAGTATATTGATAGAACCCTCGATATTGACCCTGGCGGTGAGCTGGGGCTTTGCCCAGGAAAGCGCCGGGGCGCTCTGGGCGGCCAAATGAAAGAGTATATCCGGTTTCTCGTCATTGACCAATTCCCCGCACGCGTCCGCGTCGGTAACATCCAGGGGACGCAGGGTGACATCATCGGAAATATCCCGCAGATGCTCTCCCGCCAATAAATATGAGCCGGTCACGGAGCAGCCCTCCGCCGTCAGATGGCGGGCGAGGTACTTGGCCGTGAATCCGTCTATGCCTGTGATCAATACCTTCATACCGGCTCCCTGCTTTACTTCGTCGCTTCCGCCTTCGCGATTTCCAGATCGTTTTTGACCATCCGCTCCACCAGCTGGTCAAAGGAGACCTCCCGTTTCCATCCAAGTTTGGCCTCCGCCTTACCCGGGTCACCCAGCAGTATATCCACCTCCGCCGGACGGAAGAAAATGGGATTCACTTTCACCAAGGTATTTCCCGTGGTGGCGTCGATACCCTTTTCATCGACCCCTTCCCCTTCCCAGGCGATCTTGATCCCGGCGGCCATGAATGCCTTTTCGGCAAACTCCCGCACCATATGGGTCTCCCCGGTGGCGATGACATAGTCGTCGGGAGTGTCCTGCGCTAGCATCAGCCACATGGCCCGGACATAGTCCTCGGCATGGCCCCAGTCCCGCTTGGAGCTTAAATTCCCCAGCTCCAGCACATCCTGAAGTCCGTGGCGTATCCGTGCCGCTGCAGCTGTGATCTTGCGGGTGACGAACTCATGGCCCCGCCGTTCGGACTCATGATTGAACAATATCCCCGAGGAGGCGTGCATATCGTAACTCTCACGGTAGTTTTTGGTGATCCAGTGCCCGTATAGTTTGGCGACGCCGTAGGGGCTTCGGGGGTAAAAGGGCGTGGTCTCTTTTTGCGGCATCTCCTGTACCAGGCCGAACATCTCGCTGGTGGACGCCTGGTAAAACCGGGCGCCGGGGCTCGCGATCCGGATGGCTTCCAGCAGATTGGTAACCCCCAGAGCGTCGATCTCGGCGGTGGCCAGAGGCTGTTCCCAGCTTGTGGCCACAAAGGACTGGGCGGCGAGGTTGTACACTTCGTCGGCCTTCGACTCCTTCACGGCGTTGATGAGCGATATATGGTCGGTCATATCGCCGTATATGAAATGCACCTGATCCGCGAGGTGGACGGCGTTGCCGTAGTCCAGGCGGCTCTTGCGGCGCATGAGACCGTAGACCTCGTACCCCTTGCTCAGCAATAGTTCCGCCAGGTACGAACCGTCCTGGCCATTGATGCCGGTGATCAAAGCATGTTTTGACATGGACATGCACTCCTTTACATTTGTTTTTTGGGTCTATCGACCCTCGTTACACAATATATCCCCGGACCCCTCTCTACGTGCTAGAGCACATCGGGGAAATGGGGCCGCAGTTTTCTAAACAACAAAGCCCCCATCACAAACACCGCCAGCGTGAAACACCAGAAATAGGGGGTCTGTACGTACCGGTGCCAGAACCATACGTGTTCGATAAACGTATCCCGGTAACCCTCCACGATATAGTACATCGGATTGAGCTTGAACACATTCTTCAAGTGCTCAGGCAGCTTAGCCACCACCATATCGGGGTGCCAAAAGATCGGGGTCAACCAAAAACCAAACTGCAGGATAATGGATAGGATGGGGCTCGTATCCTTGAAAAAGGCGCTGATTGAAGTCGTAAAGAGCGATAACGAAAACACCAATGCAATGGTACATAGCAGGTAATACAGCACTTGAATATTGACAATATGGGGCCAATACCCGTACAGGGCAAACAATATAAATATAATAACGACAAATACCAGGTGAACGAAAAGAGCAGATAAAATCTTGATGATGGGTAATATACTCACCCTGAATTTGACCTTCTTGACAAGGTAACTGTACTCATAGAGACAGGAAGTAGCGCTGTTCCAGGCCTCTGAAAAGAAAAACCACGGGATCATACCGCAGACCAGCCACAATAAGAAGGGAAAATCCTTGATCGGCGCAGGCTTGAATCCCATGACATCGAACACGAACCAGAATACCGCGATGGTGGCGATAGGCTGCGCAAAGGCCCAGACCATCCCCAAATACGATCCCGCGTACCGGGTCTTAAAATCATTTTTAGCCAATTTGACGATGAGCGCGCGGCTCCGGTAGGTATCCCGGAAAAACCACATGAGCTCTTTAAACTTTGATATCATCTTCATCTACGCAATCACCCGCAAATCATTATACCAGATTTTGCTTTCCCTGTTTGTCTATTCCCCGTCGGGTACGGCATATACCCGTATCCCCCGTAGTACCGTGGAATCAGGATCGTCCCCGGGCTCCATGCCAAGATCAATCCGGGCCGCTCCGGTAGCCAGATCCTCCCGGGGAATCACGATTTGCGTAAGCCCGTCAAAGGCAGACAAAACGCTATACGCGATCTCCCGACCGGAGGAGTCAGTCAGCCTGAACGTGATACGCCCGAGATCATCCGCCGCCCCGTCTATCAAGAAAAGCAGATCTCCCTCGATGCCGGAAAGCGGGTTGTCCATGCTGAGCGAGGCTGGCTCTCCCAGGGTACGGACTACCGTCTCTTGTTTCAACTCATCTTTATTGTAATATGTCCTGGTATTGATCCGGTCCACACGTACCGGCAACACGCCTCCCGCCAACGGTATAAAGGATGTGCGAACATCCTCCCGAAGTCGCATCTTGGTGACCGCAAGGTCACCATCGGTAAATACCTGCTCGTTTTCCGACAGGAACATCGATAGGGTGCTAAACCCGGGCCACTGCCTTTCCTGGGCGTCGTGGACAAGGAACACCCCCGTCTCCCAATCAAGCCGCTGCTCTTCACTGGCCATATCCACGTATTGGATGAGCGCATCGTATGACGTGGGCTCCACCGCGTAATAATCCAGATCGGGGATCGATTGGGCCAGGTCGTCCGCCCTGACGATCCGCGACAAAAACATCTTGCGGGCGCCGTCCAGAGTCCGAAAATTCACGAGGCCCTTGCCGCCCTGCCCCCGAAGCTCGTTGGTTACCACCTTGGAAGCCTGGTAATATTCCGGCTCAATCATGGGTTTCACATCGATAAAGCGGTCCTGGATACGGGTAATGCCTGTAGAAAGACCGATCTGCCCTGTCAGCAGCAGGGCCGCGATGAGCACCGGCGCCAGGAGATAGGTCTGGTATTTCTCCGAGCTGATCTTTGTACGACCCGCGATCCATTTCTCATAGATCAGCTGCCACACATCATGGATGAGGTGCAGGGCCAGCAGGAAGAATAGCGGGGGCGCTAAAAACGCCGCCTTTTGATACAGATACCCGCCGCTTCCATATGCCGCATACAGCCCCACCACGGTCGCCACCGCCGAGATTCCCACGATATAGGATTTTTTCACGGACCGTACCAACAGCAATACCACCGCGAGTCCGATGAGCATACCGATAATTCCCAGCCACATGGGGGCCTTGGCGGTGGTGAGCATCTCAAAATCCCGTATGGTTAAAAGCCCGGCGAAATTGCCGTTTCCAATATATCCGAATATGACCTGAAAGACCTTTTTGAACGCTGACTGCATCATCAGCGGCGCCAGTGACAGTATACTGATGGCACCATAACCTAATGCCCTCAGTATCCGCTTTCCGATACGCTGCTCTCCTGAAAAGAGAGCCATCAATATCACGGACAAAAAGAATATGGGGTAATTGTAAGGATGGGCGTTGGCCACCATGAAGGATCCAATGCCGATGCTGAGATAGAATAACGCCCCCCGTTTTCCCTCACGCCGACTCAGGTAAAAAATACAAGCCAGTACGATCACGCACTGTCCCAGGCTGTAAATCGAGGTCAGCCAGCCCCTGTCCACCGCCGAATACCACTCGCTGACCGTGAGCAGGACCCACACCCAATACAGGCCCGTCCATATCTTGACCTTCTTCCACTCGGTAAGAAGTAAGGGCGCGCTGAGCCAGAGCGCCATATTAAAACAGGAAGTGATGTTGAGCACGTAGATCGTCTCAGCAAAGGTCAGCCGGCTAATAAGCGCGGTCAAAAAATTGTACCCGAATATATATCCCCACATCGTGGTTGCCTCCCACAGCACCGGGGCGGCTTTCACCACATAGGGGTAAGAATAATTCCAATTGGGCAGCATCTTGGCATGAAAGGCGTTGATCGCGTTGTATTGATTGGCCATGTCCACATTGCCCCATTGGGGCATGAAGCCATGCCGGGCCGTGGATAGAAAAAAGACTAAAAATAAAACCCCGAGGCTTATTAAAAATGATTTTTCATTGACCGAAATGGGATCCCTTACGGATGCCTCCACCCTTTCTCTGCGTTTCCCCAGAAAAAGCCAAAGGGCAAAGGGACTGGATAACACGATGAGCAGCACATAAAACAAGAGCAGAGAGAAGTTTTCCTGAAATACAAACCAGGTGGTGAGGGCCGCCAGGGTATTGAGTACCTGCCAGAAAACCCATGTGAGCAGGATACGGTACAGCATCGAGGGAGTCCGCCGGGCGATAATGCGATACAGGCAGTACGCGGTCCCGGCTTCTAGAAGCCATCCCAATATGGTCAATATGATCGCTGTAAACATACAATCCTCCGCCTTTATCCGGCAGTCCGTTTCTGTTTTCTCACTAGTAGAAAAAACTTGGGCGCCGACACGAGTACCCGGCTCGCCATCCGACGGGGTTCCCTGAAAAAACGGGGCAGCCACTCCAGCCCGAGTCTGCGAAAAATCGGAGCGCTCCGCTTCTTGGTCCCCGCGAAAAAATCAAAGGCCGCACCGATACATCCTACCAGCTTCACATCCAACTTGTCCAGATTTTGTTGGACCCATTTTTCCTGTTTGGGAGCCGTCATCCCCACCCACAGCACATCGGGCTTGGCCGCGTTGATGACGTCGATCATCTCCTGGTTCTGTTCCGATGAAAAATCCTCCGCAAAGGGAGGGGAATACACACCCGCAACGCGTACAGCAGGATATTCGTTCTCTATCCGGCAGCTGATGGCCGTAAGCGTCTCTTCCGTAGAGCCCAGAAAGAAGCAGGAAAAACCGCCCCGCTCCTGCATAAATCGCAGTAACCTCATAAACACGTCGGGACCGCTCACCCGCTCTGTGATAGCGCCGCCGAGCATCCTGGACGCCTTCAGGATACCCATCCCGTCGGGAAGCAGTATATCCGCAGAGTGCAGGGCCTGGGCAAACGCCGAATCCCCCTCCGCCGTCACCAGGGAATGGGGATTGGCGCAGGCGAGGAATACCGGACCGTCATGATCCCGCATCTTCTCCGTGATCGACTGGATATGCTCATCCAGGGACCCGCCCGTGACTTCATAGTTTAGTATCCGTTCCCGCTCCATACCTAATCCCGTCTAAGGTCAGTATTATGATTGTAACACACTTGTGTATATGGCATACAAGTGTTTCCAGTTCTTTTCGGCCGTATACTTTTCCAAGAAGAGTCCGCGGGCCATTTTCCCCATGGCCGTGTATTTGGCGGGCCGGGACAGTAAGTCCCTGGCTGTATGGGCCAAGGCCGCGCTGTCGCCGCTCGGGTAGAGCTCGGCGCACCCGGCTTGCTCCAGATCGGGGGCCATGGCCACGGCGTCGGAGCAGAGGATCGGCACCCCCGCCGACAATGCCTCCAATATGACCATACTCATCCCCTCGTACCATACCGACGGGAATACCAGGCAAAGTGCCTGGGCGTATAGTTCGCCCATATCCTCCCGGCCCACACGTCCAAGATACCGGATATGCGCAAGGTCCCGCTCCCGTATCGCCGTTTCCAGCCACTCCCGGAGGGGGCCGTCCCCGACGATCCAAAGGGGATGGTCCACCCGCTCCCAGGCCTCGATCAGGTCCTCAATCCCCTTTTCTCTGGAGAGACGGCCGACAAAGAGCGCCGCCTTCTTTTCCCCAGGAGGCGCATCGATGGGAGTAGAAAGAAAATTGGGTTTCACGTATATCTTCTCCGCGGGGAATCCCGCCGATATATAGACCTGCCGCTGGTGCTTCGAGAGCGCGATGAACGCGTCGATCTTTTCGGTAAAAGTTCCCTGACGGGTATGCCTATCTAAAAACCGACTCATGGCCGCGGAATAAAAAGACGAATCCCGGAAGCATTTCCTCGCGATACTCCTGCCGAATCGCTTGTCTTCTAAGCAGTCGGTGCATACGTGACCGTCATACAGGCAGAGCCCGTTTGCGCAGAGAAGCCGGTAATTGTGCAGTGTCTGGACCACGGGGACGCCCCGATCCCGGCAGGCGTCGTAGGCGGAGGGGGTCACGCAGTAAAAGATATTGTGGAAATGGGCGATGTCGGGTTTTTCCCGGTCGATGCGCTCGGTCAGTTCCCGATATGTGCGCCGGGACCACTGCATCCGCAGGGGCATAGAGAGTTTTCCCAGCCCGCTGATCTCGTCATTGGACCGGGTATAGGTGAGTACGTCCACGCCGTTTTTGAGCAATAGGTCTCTCTCCGCCTCAAAAACGGTATCTTCCCCCGAGGGAGAACCGGTCTGGTACCGGTTATGGACGAGCAGTACCTTCATGACTTAGATTTCCCGGCCAGTTTCTTTTTGATCTTGCGGTAGAAGCGCCTGGTGGGACCGTATATCTTCTTTTGGTATTTCCACCACAGCAGTTTCTTTTCCCCGTAGAGAAAAGCGGGCTTGTTCATGGTCCGCATATCTTTTTCGGTCAAGACCCCTACTTCCTTGGGCTTAAACCCGTTGGCGACCACGAAGAACGCGTCGGCGGACAGGATGTCGAAGGAAGGCATCTTCATGGGGCGGTTGCGAAGATGCATGTACATGATCTCCTTTTTGGCGATCGTGCTGTCCTGCATCCAGGCCATGAAAAGCTTGCCGTTCTCCCAGAAAAAGACCCCGTCCTCCACGCCGGAATTCTTGTCCGCCAGGCGGCTCTTGAATATCCACGTCTCCACGAAGAAGTCTTCGGACTTGAACTTCTTGATCCCCTTGATTTCACAGATCTTGTCGATCCCCCGAAATTCATCGAATGCGTAGTGGGTACTCTCGGTGAACACGTCCCGGTAATCGGCAACCCCCTCGCATTGTTCCTTGTACAGATTGTTCATCAGCTCGTTATTGCGATAAAGGCATAGGTGGCCGAAGGGCTGTATCTTGTCGTGGGCGTCCAGTATGTCCTCGGTGAGCAGCGCCCGGATATCCCCGAATACCAGGTCCTGGTCGCAGTGCCCCCAGAAATCGTACCCCTTCAGTATATCTTCGTAGATCACACCGTAGGCAGGCCGGAAATCACAGAGCTTGTAGGGGCGGTACAGATTTGCTTTCAGCCCCAGCCGCTCGGAGAATAAATCCGTCAAAGACTGTATATCGGTCTTGATGACTTTCACATTGTCCGGCAGGGGGTAGTCGATCTCCTGGTCGGTGACGAATATGAAGTCAATACCCGGATTGTACCCGCAGGTCCGGAACCACAGCTTGATATGCATCGGCAGCGCGCCGAAATAAAATCCGAATAACGCGATCTTGTTCATGTGCTTTTCTCCCCGTTCTTTTCATTGGGTGTTTTCTTCCATATGCGGCTCACCGCCCGGCGCTCAAAAAAGCCTTTCAGTCCTTTATTCAGCAGGCGGCTCACACGGCTGGTAATCCCGTACATCGGCACGCCTTTTCTCTTTTCCGCCACATCTTTAGCGGCCAAGTCCCCCGGCGCCTTCGGCAAAAAGGCATTGGGGACCACGTAGAAGGCGTCCCCCGCCGGGCCGGATGCCTTCATCGGGCGCTTCCGGAAATGAATATACATGACTTCCTTGGTCCGTATCTCTCCATTTTCCAGGTCGGCCATATAGGCCTTGCCGTCTTCCCAGTAAAATATAACATTTCCGCGGCCCGATATACTGTCCTCATAGCGCCCCTTGTAGGGCTTTATCGCGGCCATGGCCTCCAGATCACAGCGGGGCATGTCCTTTTGCCGGAAGATCTCATAGATCCCGTGACGCTCGTCAAAGCAGTAATGCCGGCTGTCCCCAAACACATCCCGATAATCAGGGACCCCCGGGCAGGAGGCCCTGAAGAGGGTATTGACTTCGTCGGTATTGCGGTAAAGGGACAGGTGTCCACGAGACAGTATCTTGTCATACCGATCCAGTATGTCCTCAGTGATAAACGCGCGGATATCCCCGAATATCACATCCAAGTCGCAGTATCCCCAGAAATCATAGCCCTCCGCGATATCCGCAAACACCAGTCCGTAGGCGGGACGCAGATCGCAGAGTTTGTAGGGGCGGGTAAGGTCCGGCGCGATCCCCACCGTATCCGCAAATCGCTGCCGGACAGCGGATAGATCGGTGCGGATATAGCTGATATTGGCGGGCAGGGGAATATTCAGATCCTGGTCCGTCATCAGCACCCAGTCGATGGTGGGATTGGCCCCGCAGGAGCGCACCCAATAAGGCATATGGCCGGGTAGTTTCCCGAAATACAACGCGAACAGTATGATCTTACGCATCCCCACCTCCCCGGCGGGCCTTTTGCCGCCGGTACCACCGTGAGGGCTTCAATAGGTATTTCTGGTACAGCCGCTTGGCGTTGACCCGCAGGGTATAGAGGGGCAGCCCCTTTCGCATTTTGCGGAATTCTTGTTTCCCGAGTGGGCCCGGCTTCTTTGGTAAAAAGGTATTCGGCACCAGGAAAAAGGCCTCGGCCTTGTCCACATCGAAATCCGGGGCGGCCATGGGCCGTTTCCTGAAATGGACATACATGATCTCCTGTGTTTCCAGTTCGCCCTGTTCCATATAGGCCATATATGTCTTGCCCCGCTCCCAGTAGATCACGATCCCGGACCGACCGGACAGGCTCTCCATAAAGGCGCCCCGAAACGGGTGTATGGCGGCCAGATTGTCAATATCGGTATAGGGGATGCCCTTGACCTGGCACTGCCGCCATATACCGCGGAATTCATCATAGCAGTAGATATAAGGATCGGTATAGACCTTTCGGTAATCCACGACCCCCTCGCAGGGCTCCATGAAGAGCCTATTGATCCGCTCGGTGTTCCGGTAAATCGAGAGGTGTCCCCGCTCCTGGATCTTATCGTAGGCATCCAATATCTCGTCGGTAAAATACGCCCGAATGTCGCCGAAGACCACATCCATGTCGCAGTGCCCCCAGAAATCATACCCCACGGTCATATCCTCAAACAAATACCCGTAGGCGGGCTTATAGTCCACGAGTTTGTAGGGACGGTCCAGCGTGACCGAAAACCCGAGGCGTTCAGAGAACCGCGCCCGCAGTTCTTCCAGGCCGGTCCGTACATGCCGGACGTTGGGCGGCAGGGGTATATCCACATCCCGATCGGTTAAAAGCACCCAATCGATGGTGGGATTACCCCCGCAGGATTTCACCCAGAGGGGGAAATTCTCAGGCAGCGGCCCCATATACGGCATGAATAAAACGATCTTCTTCACTGCTATCTCCTTAACCCCGGGGCGGTACCAGCGCTTTTACATAGGGCGCGAGCCAGTACAGCGCCCACCAGGGGCCCGCGTACCGGCGGCAGAATTCCTTCCATTCCCCCACGGGCAGTCCCTTGGGTCCGGTGAGGGCCCTGTACCGTTCCTTCAGGGTGGTGCCGGGCCGCCGCCAGGGATCCAGTCCGCCGTGACGCGCGCACTCCCCCACATATGCGCCGGTGGCGTAGAGAGACGCCCCCGCCTCTACGCAGCGGTACCCGTAGTCCATATCCGCCATCTTGTGGGTAAACGTCTCATCCAGATTCCCGACCGTCTCCGCCACACGATGGGGGATCAGCACACAGTTGCCGTTCAGTGTATCGCAGGGCCGTGGTTCTCCGTCCACAGGAGGACGGCCCGTGCCCTTTAATTTGTTTCTATAGGGTGACAGCAGTCCTCCGTAGCTAAAACGACCAGTCCCGGGGTCCCGGACATTCCCCACCATCACCGTGTCGCCTTTTCCGATTCTCTGATATTCGATCAACAATTCCGCTATGGCATCGGGATACAGGTGGGTATCGTCATTGACCCAGAGGTAAAAGTCATACCCATCCAGCATGGCCTTCCCATATGCCGCCCGCATGCCGCCGTTCCAGAAATTCGACCCGTCTCCGGACTGCAGACACACCTGGGGAAATTCTTCGCTGACCCGCGCGGCGGTACCGTCAGGACTTCCATCGTCAAATAGATACACTTCCAGGGTAAAGGCCTCCCCCAGCCCCTCCTGGGCATAGAGACCCCGAAGGCACCCAAGGGTCGTCTCCGCCCTATTGTAACTGGTCAGTATGGCGGCGATGGACACCGCGTTTTCTTTTTCATTCGTATCCATTGCTTAGGGCAGTACTTCCTCGTACAGTTTTATATAGCCGCGGGCCGCCACGGGATAGGCGTAGTTTTCTTCGACCTTTTGCCTGGCATGGACACCCAGTTCCTCGCTGTGCGCGAGGCACCACTCGATGCCCCTGGCCAGGTCCTCACTGGACCGGATCTGGGCCAGATACCCGGTGCGTGTATGCTCTATCATATCAGATATCCCCCCCGCGTCAAAGGCCGCCACCGGGACCCCGCAGGCCATGGCCTCCATGACGGTATTGGGAAGATTGTCCTCCAGGGAGGGCACGACAAATACGTCCGCCGCCCCGTAGGCATCGCGCAGGCCCTCGCTGTCCAGCTTACCCAGAGCCGTGACAGGGAGACCGGGCACCTCCGGCATCGCGCCGGCGCCGTATACCAGCAGCTGGCATTGACCCTCTATCTGCCCCAATGCCTCCGCGAGGTAAGTAAAGCCCTTTCGCTTGATCCCCGGCGAAGCCGCGCCGAACAGTATATATGTTCCATCTGGGTCTAGCCCCAAATTATTTCTAGCCTGCCCCTTGTCCATGGGCTTGTACACATCGGTATCGATGGGATTGGGCAGCGCCCGTGTCTCCAGGCCCTCAAACGCAGTGCTTTCAGCTGCCACACCGGCCAGCCAGGTGCTGCACCCCACCGGATAGAGGCGTGCGCCTCTGTAGATATTCTGTTTCTTTACGAGCACTCTTCTGGTCATATCGGCATAGCGATCCTTGAGCATGGGGCAGTCGGGGCAGTCCCCGGTATACCCGGCGCAGCCGCCGCTGTAGTGGCAGCCCCCTGTGAAGGGCCACATATCGTGCATGGTCCAGATCACGGGTTTATCTAGATCGAATACTTTCTTCATTCCTGTAAGGGAGACATACCCCCCCTGGGTCCAGTGCAGCTGTATGATGTCGGCCTCCCGTACCAGGGGATGGCCGGAGATACCGCTCCCAAACCGGGCCAGTGAAAAGGACCCCGCGCCTTTTTCCTTTATAAACCGCACAGTCCGCTCATCGATGGCCGTGCCGATTTTGTACGCGAGATAGTCCCCCCGTGTCTCTAGCACCGAGGCGATATGATCCTCCTCGCCAGACGCGTGGAGCACCAGCATGGAGGAGTCCACTCCCGCCCGCCGAAGCGCCTCATGGAGCCGGTGGGCGGCGATGGCCGCGCCCCCCTGCCGGTCAAATGTACTGATATGAACGACACGCATCCGTTTCTCCATTCTAATCTATGGCGTCCTCGATCACGCCGGTCATCCCATCCACGGCCTTATTAAGTTCGGCCTGTATCCTATCGGACTGATTGTCATTTTCCAACAAAGACTGGATCACCGGGAGCATCCGCTCCGCCGTGGCCTTCTCGATGGGCACATGCCTGTCCATAAGGCTAAGCCCCTCCATGAACCCCCGGATCTTACCACCCAGCATATCGTAGTCCACCGCCAGTGTGGGCACACCCAGGGCATGGGCGAATACCACCGAATGGAACCGCATGGCCACCGCCGCGTTTATTCGCATAAATTCCCCGATGGCCTCGTGGAGCGTGAAATCCTCCCGCAGATATTCGATCCTGTCGCTGTCCGTCAGTACCGCAGCGATCTCATCGTAGTACTGCCGATCGTCCTGCCCGATCACGAATGTATTCATGGGGAAAAACCGTATTCGGACACGGGGATCTTTCAACAATTCCGTGACGGTTTTTCCGATGTCTTTTATAAACTGGTCCTTGACCCGGTTGTGTTCCGCCTTTGAGGTGCAGTACTGGAGCGGCAGCTCCCGGATGCAGAAGAGGACGGTCATTCTATCTTCACCCTTTTTGACCCGCCCTATCTCATCCCGGACATCCAGCAGATACCGTACCGCAGGGTCGATGCAGGGGTGGTACTCGATCCCCTTTACGACCTCCGGGTACACCGTGGGAGAGAACGCGTCACGGAGTATCACCAGATCGGAGAGCCGGAGCAGGAGGCGCACCGCCCTTTTCATGCTTCGGCTATGGAGTGGGCCTATACCGCAGCCCCATATGATCACCCGCTTGCCCCGCAGCCGGGCCCGCATCACGGTGAGCAATACGGTGTAGACCTCGTAAAGCTCCATCAGGGGGCCGCCCCCCATGATCACCCAGTCAGAGCGGCGGATGGCCCTGCCGTTGTCCCGCCACCCGCGGCCGATGACGCTGTAATCCATGTCGCCGATGGACAGCTGCTCCATGGTCTCTTCGGTAAAATAGGGCACGATGGAGGACACATGTACATGGGAAAGATCGGGACAGGTCTCCATGGCCTGGCGTATGATCCCCCCCAGGATCGCCTTGTCCCCGGTGGTCTCGGTGCCGTACCAGCCCGTGATGTATAGTTCCTTCGGGCTATTGAGTTTCCGGGGCCGGCAGAAGAGGGCCATCAGCCCCGCGGTCAGCCGGACCAAGGGCGCCGCCAGCCTGCGCAGGATCAGCCGTATATGGTGCTCCCATCCGTAGGCCAGAACAAGCCTGGCCGGGATGGCTATCCTATCATCCTTGCAGGCAGGATAGGCCCCCTCCCCGGTCAACGCCCGGATCAGTCCGTAGTAATACATCTTTATGGGCAGGCTCTTTTCATACCGCGCCATGGCGTAGTGGAGGAATTTGCAGACAAAGCGGACCGCATCTTGATTCATTATCTCGTTACGGTCAAGGGTAAACCGGATGGGCTGCCCTTTCTTCCGGGCCGAGATAAGCACGTCCCAGAGACCTGCATAATTATCAGCCGTGACAGCATGGGTGTTTTCCATCCTATATTTCTTGCCCAGAACGGCCAATATGAAGGTTTTCATAAGCCCGATAATGCTCCGCATAGAGCCCCCGTTCTATCGCTTGAATGTGCCGAATAGGCGGCTGAAGCCCTTCCCAATCGTCGTGGTAATTCCGGATATCCCCCGCCCGGAAAATTCCTTTTTAAACTTATCCCACACCCGTTTGGGGCTGAGATAGGTATAGTCCCGCCGTTCTATCTTGAGATCCAGCCCTTTGTTCAACGCGATTTCCGGCGGGTGTTTCAGCGGAAAAGCAAGGCTTCCCTTTTTCCGGATCCGGAAGGACTGCAGCGCCGTGGTGTGGGTCGCGTCTCCCCCCACCCCGATATTCTCCACCAGATTGACTGACGGGAGGATGGTGAGACCCTTTTGCCGCCAGAGGGAGAATAGATACGGGTAGGCCCAGCTGTCGAGCTCCCCGCGCCGTATGAGATCAAACTGCATCCGGCGGTACCGGCGGGATCCTTCCGTGTATACCCCAAACATCAATTCCCTGGTGGCCTCTGGATCCTGGCGGATCGTATCCCATTCCCGCATCTCTAGGTCAAAACCCTCCCAGCTTCTGCGCCAGGCGGCCCAGCCCCAGATATGGCTGTACACCGAGAAATAATAACTATAGGGGTAGTCCCCCATGCTGTCCTGGTTGTTGTTACCCGATATATGCATGACCTGTGGACAGTCCCTGTATGTATCGAGCATCTCAGCGCAAAATGAGAAAAAGGACGGATCGGCGAGGCAGTCATCCTCCAGGATGATCCCTTCCTCCACATTTTCGAAAAACCAGGTAATCGCCCCGGACACGGCGGCGCCGCACCCCAGGTTCTCTTCCCGAAACAGCGTATGGACATCACAGTCCCAGTCGACCTGGTTTACGACCCACTCCCGTACCTCCATGCAGGCGGCTCTTTCCGTCTCTCCTTTTTGGGGGCGAGGGCCGTCCGCGGCGATATAGAGAGAGCGGGGTTGCTGCGCTCTGATCTCCCCAAATACGCGCTGGACCGTATCCAGCCGGTTGAATATCAAGAATAAAATTGGTGTCGAAAGCATGTTCCCCTCCTCCGGGGGATTATTTTCCACGGCGCAGCAGCCTGCCGACGATGCCTGTGACGGCGCTGCATACTCCCTTGATCCCGTGTTCCTTAAAATTCTGAACAAGTCTTTTTCCGGTTTTCCGGAGACTGCGGTATTGATAGTCCCTCTTCTCCACATGCCTGTCCAGCTTTTTGTTGATCGTTACGGCGGGGGGATGGACCAGTGGAAAGGTCATGGCCTCCGCTTTCTTGAGCTTGTACCAGGGCAGCACCACGGAGTGGGTGGCGTCCTCCCCGATCCCTATATTCTCGGTCAGATTGACGGAGGGGATGACCGTCAGCCTTTTTTTTCGCCATAGGCAAAAAAGATGCCGGTAGTCCCAGGCATCGCCGCTCTCTCCATAGACCATCTTGTCAAACTGGGCGGCCCGGTATTTCCGGGAGCTTGCGCTGTACACCCCGAACATCAATTCACGTATAGCCCGCTGATCCTCCCGGATCGACTTCCAGGCCTCCATCTCATAATCGAAATGCTCCCATACCCTGCGCCAGCTCGCCCAGCCGGAAACATGGCTGTACACCGAGAAATAATAACTATAGGGGTAATTCGCCATATCGTCCTGGTAATTGACCCCCGTGATATGCCCGACGCGATCGTCGTCACGGTACCGGTCCAGCATCTCCTCACAAAATGTATAGAAGCTGGGATCGGGGAGGATATCGTCTTCCAAAATAATACCTTCCTCCACCTCACCGAAAAACCATGATATCGCGCTGGCCACGGCTTTGCCGCATCCCATATTTTCATCCCGGAAAAGGGTATGTACGTCACAGTCCCAATCGATCCCTGACAATACATAGTCCCGTACCGCCTTGCAGGCCGCCTTTTCCGTATCACCCTTTTCAGGGCGCGGACCGTCCGCCGCGATATAGAGCGACCCGGGCCGCTGCTCCCGGATGGAGGCGAACACCCTCTTGGTCGTATCCAGCCGATTGAATATCAAAAATAAAATAGGCGTCTTCCGCATATTCTCCCTCGTTTACGCAAGCCAATGGGACAGGTCTTTTTCCAGCAAAGCAGAAAGCTTTTTCACGTCCTCCCGGTAATACTCGCGGAGATACTCCCGGTCGGCTTCCGCCATCGGTTCTTTTCGCAGTGTCTTGGAACGGAGCCGCAGATACCGGTTCGGCATGATCTTTTTCATGGCGTTCTTGACCCAGGGCAAAAGCCGCCCTATCCGGGACATAAAGGCATTGGGCGTACCGCTCGCGTTGAACCGGTGGACCTCCTGGATCCGGTAGGTATCGTCCACACCCAGAAACCGGCATATCTCACCGATGGTATCGTGTAGGCGAGACTTGATATCCTCAAAGAACACGATCTTTACCTGATCGGGGCCGAACACATCCAGAAAATGCTTGACGCTTTCATAGTACAGCCCCAGCTTCTTGTATTGCCATATGAATTCATAATCAGCCCGGCTTTCCTCCGCCGAAAGGGCATCATGAAAGGACAGTGTCTCCCTGCTTCTGCGGTGATCGGTGTAGCCCGAATACGCCCTTTGAATAGGATCGCGCAGGCAGATCAGTATCTTGGCGTCGGGATTGAACGCATGGATATCCTCAGCAGTCTCTTTATAATACAGATAATCCACCGAGGCCTCTCCCCTGACAGGATACCTTCCGGCATCCTGAAACAAGGCCATATACGCGTCCATATCCTTGATCGCGCAAGTCTCCACCCGGTCATCCCCGGGGCCCCTGCCCGGGACCGGGCGGTAGGAGCGGGAAAAAAACTTCGGCTCCTTCACCGGTGACATATAGATCCCGGGGTGATCCTTCAGATAATTATAGACCGAAGTCGTGGCACATTTTGCCGCGCCTACGATGAAGAAATTCGGCTTAATATCCCCGTTTGTGCTCATGCTCCCTCCCGGTTCTAGTGCTTAACCTGTATGGGCTCCAACCGGCCGCCCTGCATCTTATAGACCTGGTCGCATTCCGACAGGGTCTCCACTTTGTGGGATATTGATATGATCGTGAGCGTGTGCTTGAGATTGAGTATGTTTTGGGTAAACTGTTCGGCAGTCTCGTGGTCCAGGGAAGAGGTCGCCTCGTCCAGCACCAGGACCTCCGCTTCGCGGTACAGCGCCCGGGCGATGCCGATCCGCTGTTTCTGCCCGCCGGAAAGCATGGCGCCGTTTTGACCTACCCGGGTATAGAGCCCATTGGATAGAGAATCGATAAATTCAGTAAGCTGGGCCATATCCAGTGCTTTCTTCGCCTTTTCGATATTAGGATCGGTTTCCCCATAGGCTACGTTGGATAAGATCGTATCATCGAGTAGCCTGATCTCTTGGGGTATATAGCCGATATTGTTTTGCCATTTTTCCAGATCCGCGTCCATGGGCTTACCGTCTATCTTGATCATACCCATTTTAGGCCGCAGCAGACCGACAAGCAGCGCCACCATGGTGCTCTTGCCTGAGCCCGAACGGCCTACGATGCCAATAAACGAATTCGCCGGTATTTCCAATGATATGCGATCCAATACAATTTTATCGGGAGCGCTCGGATAAGCGTATGAAATATCCTCAAACGCCAATGCTCGTTCTATGCGCGTTTTTTCTTTAGTACGCCAAACGGTTTGGTCGTCTTTAACGTTTTTCATAGTTTCCAGCATGGTCTCGACAAAGGGTTCCGCATACCGCATATTCATAAAATTCGATAGTATTTTATTTACTGACGGCATAATCCGTATAAACGCGAGCATATATAGGGTCAGCACGGGTATGAGCTCTTTCAACTCCCGTCCCATGCTGATATTCACGAGGCAAACCAAGCAGATACTCGCGATAGACACTGTCTCCAACACCATTTTTGGAAGCGCTCCAATAATCATTTTTCTGCGAAAAGCTATTACATATTTCCGATAGACATCATAAAAGCGTCTTAGAAAATATGACTCCTTTCCGTTTACCTTCACCTGGGCAATCGAACTGAAGCATTGTGATATCGATTTTATTATGTGCTTATTGCTTTCTCTGGCGATTCTACCGGATTTTTTTCCTATTTTGTTGGCCATAAGCATGTAGAGTAGTGACAACACCGCCATAATACCAATGATTACGGACGTGGATACTGGGTCCACGACAATACCGACAACCGCGAACATCAATACCATCAACAGGTCATTGGCCAAATACAATCCGGACATAAGGAACCCACCGATGGCATGATTGGGCGTCACGTGAATATCCCGCTGTATTTCCGCCGTGTTTTTATCAAAGAAGAACTCATAGTCCGAGTATATAAAATTCTTAAATAACCTATATGACAGATCCATCTGTAACCCTAGAACAAACCTCTGATTAAAAACATTGAAGAGCACCAGATATGCGTTTTTCAGGACAAATACAACAATGATCGAAATGAGCATAAAAATAACGAAATTTGTATACCCGGATATATGAACAACGCTTTGTACCTTCTGTACAATACTATTCTCCATGAACTTCTCCGGACCTACCATCGCCTGTACTACGGGCCAAAACGTGCCTATGCTCAGTATCTCAAGTGAGCCTGAAATTGCAATCGCAGCAAATGCCACATAGGTAAAGAATTTATATTTTCGATTAAATAACTTATAGATATCGGCAAAATACTTCATTTATATTCCTCTTTTAAATATACGATAGTATGAACACAGTAATTATTATAAGACTTTTTTTGTTTGGATATCATTCCCCACTTTTCGAGTCTCTCCTCCATATATCCAAATTTTGTCCAATGATTGCTTCTAACTCTGAAATATCTTCTTGATAAAAATTATGTAATATCTCCATAGTCCGCCCAGAGAGTTTGGGGGTCATTTTATCCGACCGTTCATTTGAAACAACCAATGAATGCCAAAGAATACTATATTTTTCGATCCTGGTGTCTTTGTCTTTGTATATTTTTCGGATAAAATATTTTTGTATGAAAGAGGCGATCCGTAATTCTGCTCTTCTAAGTCTCTCATGCTTAAATACAAAATCGGGATTTTCATGCAAATCGTAATTGATTTCCACATCGCGGTCAATTCCTAGAAAATCAAATATCTCCTTCAGGTAATACTCCTGATTGCGGATAAACTCTTCAAATATAACAAATTTCATATTTGTTCGGGGATAATATTTGAGAAAACGCTGTATCTGCTGCGCATATAGCCCTTTATAAATAAAGTCCAGATCCTCGCGCCAAGGAGGGATATCCCCCTCAATATACGCTTCAAATGGTTTGTCATCAAGGCCAATCCGCTTGTGCATACGATAGTCTGAATAAGCCCTTTTCACCGGATTCCTTAGCAAAAATACGAATTTAACATCCGGCCCCAGCACTTGATATATTCGCTCAGCCGCCTCAGCGTTATACATGTATTGGGGAGAGATTTCCCCGGCTACTTTCTGCCCATTGTATTTGTTAAATAAATCCGTATACCAATCAATGCCCTTGTGCCAGTTATCATCTGAAAAGAACCTGATTTCTTTTTTGGGGAGATAGATATCCGGATGCTGTTTTAAAAGTCTGTACAGTGTTGTCGTACCGCTTTTCATAGCCCCCGGGCAGATAAAATTAGGCAGCATAATCTATTCTACTCCTCGTTTGTTTATTGAATCGTTTCCAGGTAGTACCGATAGGATTTTTTGATTCCTTCCCTTAGCTCGGTGGTATGCCGCCAGCCCATCTCATGGAGCTTCGATACATCCAGCAGCTTTCTGGGGGTACCGTCGGGCATGTGGGTATTGAACTTCAATTCTCCCCGGTAACCGACCGCCTCGCATATACTCTCGGCCAATTCCCGGATACTGATATCCTCTCCGGTCCCTATATTCACGTGCTCCATGCCGTCGTAGTGCTCCATCAGGAACACACAGGCCCCGGCCATATCATCCACATACATGAATTCCCGGCGGGGCTTTCCCGTCCCCCAGATCTCCACATAGGGCTTATCCTGCTCTTTGGCCTCATGGATCTTGCGTAGCAGGGCAGGCAGGACGTGGGATGTTTTGAGGTCAAAATTATCTCCCGGACCATACAGATTGGTGGGCATGCAGCTGATGAAATCGCACCCATACTGGGTTTTATAGTACTGGCACATCTTGAGCCCGTTTATCTTGGCCAGGGCGTAGGCTTCGTTGGTGGGCTCCAGGGGCCCTGTCAGCAGGTATTCCTCCTTGATGGGCTGGGGCGCCATCTTGGGATAGATGCAGGAGCTTCCCAGGAAGAGCAGCTTCTTCACACCATAGAGATAAGCGGCGTGGATGACATTGCACTGGATCATCTGGTTGATGTAGCTAAATTCCGCGGGCAGGGTGCGGTTGGCTTCGATCCCCCCCACCTTGGCCGCCGCCAGGAACACATACTCCGGCTTTTCCTGTTCAAACAATTCATAGGTCTGCCGCTGATCGGTCAGATCGACTTCCTGACGAGTCCTGCAGAGTATATTTGTATATCCCTGCTTTTTTAATTGCCGCACCAGGGCAGATCCGACCAGCCCGTTATGTCCGGCTACGTATATTTTCGCGTCTCTTCTCATCTTTCCCACCTTACTATTCTATACCGCTTGTTCTTTTTCGTCCGGCTGCCCGGTAGATCTATGACTTATGATAGCATACATGCTGCCGCCGAACATCAGCAGGGCGACGATAATCCATCCCAGCCAGTAGGCCTTCAGCATATACACCAGTACGCCCGACACAGCCGCCAATATACCCAAGACATATTCTATTATGACCACTTTGCGATGCTTTTCAAAACGACGGATCAGCTTGTGATGGAGATGCTCGCCATCCGCGGCCATCATGGACTGACCACGGAGCTTGCGCCGGAGCATGGATATACCCATGTCCATCAATGGAACAGCCAATATGAGGATGGGCACGCAGAACGCCAGGATGGTCCTGCACCCATTGACCACCACGATGGAAAGCGCCCCCAGCATAAACCCCAAAAACGTACTGCCGTTGTCCCCCATGATGGTCTTGGAGGGGTGCCAATTATAAGGCAAAAACCCCAATACCGCGCCGACCAGTCCGGCCGCGATGGGCAGGGCGAAGTCCGTATTGTGGTTCAAAAACATGATAAACGCGAAGGCCAAGGCCGCAATGGCCGATAGGCCTCCGGCCAATCCGTCCAGCCCGTCGATCCAATTGACCGCGCTCACGGTGCCCGTGTTCCATATGACGAAGAACAGGCCGATCAATACCTGCATAAACAGCGTATCGCCGAATACACCCGCGGTGAAATAAAAAAGCGAACCGAATAGATACATGGCCAATGAGACCAGAAAGTGCATGGAGAGCCGCAGCTTGGAGTTAAGATCCTTGACATCGTCGACCAGCCCCAAGACAAAGATGGCGGAGAACCCCAGTACCAGGGCGGGCTTGAAATAGGGTATATTGGCCTTCGCCACCACCAGGAAGGACACCATACTGGCAAGGTAAATCGCGGCCCCTCCCAGATAGGGAAGGGGTCTTTTGTGGTTTTTACGCCCGCCGTCGGGCATGTCCACCATACCCGTCCGTTTCGCCAACGGAATGGTCAGGGGCGTTATGACGATAGAGATCCCCAATGCCAACAATAGGGCCGTCCACCACATATCCATGTAAATACTCCTATACTAAAAAACCCCGATTGCATCACACATCATACCATAATGTCCGTGATATTGTACCATAAAAACAGGCTTTCATCCAATATGGGATTATTGGATGAAAGCCCGTAAAGATACTGTATATTCCCTATTCTATGGATTCAACTTCTCCCGGTAACAATCCCAGATCATTTCCTTGCCCACTGAGAATCCGTACCGCCAGGAGCAGGACCCCGCCAGACCGTATTTGTTGATCAGATCCAGCTTGAGCCTGATGGACTCGTCGCTCTCATACCAGGACTCGTGGGTCCGGCCGTATTGATCCTTAAATTTAAAGTAATTGGTCCCGGTCGAGTCCTTCCATGTTGGGGATGTGATCCACCGGGATACCTTCCATACATCGCCGGACAATAGCGTAATGCGTCCGTAATTGGCCAGATTGCTGAAGTCCTCCAGTGTCAGCGCCTTTTTGCTTCCGTTGATCCAGTCATAGCCATAGAGGGGGATGCCCATCAACAGCTTGTCCGCGGGAACTTCGGCAAGCGTCGTCTGGACCGCCTGCTCCACCCAGCCGACGGACGCGCAGGGGCCGGGGCTGTCGGTATACTGGTCGTAGGTCATGAGGCACAGATAGTCCGCCGCCTTGCCGAGTCCCGCCCTGTCATAGCAGGAGGTCCACCAGTTATCGGTATCCTTTTTCTTGGTGATGTCCACCGCCACCACGGCGCCGTGCCCATGGAGCACCTTGGCCGCCCGGGCCACAAAGGCCGTATACAGCTTTTTGTCGGCGGGGTCCATGTTCTCGAAATCAAAATTGATGCCATCGAGCCCATAATTATCCACCGCCGCGGCCATGTCGGCGATTACCTGGTCCTGGCACGCTTTGTTGCTGACCACCAGTTTGGAGTATCCGGAGGTAAATGACTGGACCGTGACCCAGACTTTATAGCCGGAGGCCTGGGCCCCGTTGACATAGGCCTGGTCGTGATTGGCGGTATCGACCCTCGTCTTTCCATCCCTCAGGCCGATACCGTACCATACCGGAGCCACCACGTTGATGGCGTCGGTGGTGATTTCATGGGCCATATTGCCGTGCCATACCATATTGATCCTGCCCGCGTCCGGCTTCCAGGCGTCGTAACCCGAGGGCACGTCGTAGGCGTCAGAGAGATCATAGGCGGGCAAATCCATAACCTTGGTCCCGCCGTTTTTACCGAACATCTTGCTTGCGGTGTCGGGACCGACAAATCCGTCGGGCTTGAGTCCCCGGGTGATCTGGTAACCGATGGCGGCCCGCATGGTACCGTTTCCGTAGATACCGTCAGGGGCGCCGCAGTCAAACCCCAATTGATTGAGACGCTTCTGCACTGTTTTCACATCGGTGCCGATACTGCCTTTTTCCAATGTCCTGGTCAGGGTAAAATCACTGTCCACATCGCCGCTGCCGTCGTTTTCTTCGGCGCCGCTGCCGTACAGTTTCCGCTGTGTATTCGGCCCGGCGACCCCGTCAACGGCAAGTCCGTTGACCCGCTGGAATTTCCGCACGGCCTCTTCGGTGCCGCCGCCGTATATCCCGTCCGCCGTTCCACAGCCGTAGTTGAGGTCATTGAGCCGCTGCTGCAGCCGCTTGACGTCGCTTCCCCGGCTGCCTCGTTTCAGCAGTGAATAGTCGGACGAATCCGGCTGGGTGTTTTCCGCCGGTTCGGAGCCGTTGATCGCATCCAGGGTCCGGCTGCCCGCGATCCCGTCCACTGAGAGCCCGTGGTCCCGCTGAAACGACTTGACGGCGGATACCGTCCCGCTGCCGAAGATCCCGTCGGGAGTGCCGCAATGATACCCCAGGGCATTGAGTTTTTCCTGGAGGGCGCGGACGCCCTCCCCCCGGCTGCCGTATTTCAGAAGTGTCGGCCCGGACGGAGATGACGGACTGGAGGGGGTATCCCCCTGGCCGGCGCCGTTATCGATCAGTTCGTTTATTTTAGACAATGTGTTGCTGCCCGCGATCCCGTCGGCGCTGAGATTGCAGGCCCGCTGAAACGACTTGACGGCGGATACCGTATTGCCGCCGTATATCCCATCGGGGGTGCCGCAGTTATACCCCAGGGTATTGAGATCCTGCTGCAGCGATTTGACCGCGCTGCCCCGGCTGCCGTATTTCAGCAGGGACGATCCGGTGTTTCCCGTGCTGCCCGTACTCCCGAGCAGGCTGTTTATTTTGGACCAGGTACGGCTCCCGACGATACCGTCGGCGGCGAGGCCGTGGGCCCGTTGCAACGCCCTGACCGCGTCTTTTGTCCGCTGTCCAAAGATCCCGTCGGGGGTGCCGCAGTCGTACCCCAGTTGATTCAATTGCTGCTGCAGTGTCTTGACGGAAGACCCCCGGTCTCCCATTTGAAGGGTGGTGGCCGCCAGCGCCGACAGCGGCGCAAATGACAGCACCATGCAGATGATCAAAAATGTAGCCAGTCCTCGGTGTCGCACCCGTATAACCCCTCTTCTAAGTAATTTTACCGATATTACTATTCTGTTTCCATCCTACAATACCCTCCAAATATACGCAATAAATATAGGTAAAATGGTAAAATCTTGCGTAAAAAGAAGGGATGCTGTTTTATTATGACGTGGGTTTATTGAATTTGTTGCATTGACACGCGATTCTCTTGAAAAAACGATAGCCGGTAAAGGGACAGCGGGAAAATCAATCTGCTTTTAGGAGCCAATCCCTAGCGTCTGTCAGCCACCGGTGCGGGGATAGGATCATGCCGTTATTCAGAGCAAAGTCAATGTACAGGAGGGAGGCGTGGGCAAGGGACTTTTCCAGAGCCGATGACACGGCGTCATAAAAGGGCGGCGTCCCGGCTTGGTCAGAGGATAGTTTGTCGGCAAGAAACAAGACCATATCATACGCGGATGGATTTTTCTTCAGGGTGGTATGGCACCCCACGGCGGATAGGACGCGCGGATCATGGATCCCGAACAACTCTCCGGCAAAGACCGCGGAGAGCCGCTGATGGAGCAAAAACGGATATTTCTTCTCCGACCGATCTATATCCCAATTTTCATTTATGGTGTAGTCAAGCATGTCCCCCGGCTCCATCACGAGGGAACTGTCATGGAGCAAGGCGGACGTGACTGCGATAGATTCGTCAAGCCCGAAGTCAACCGCTATCTTCCTGCCGGCCTCCGCCACAGACATACTATGGGATACCGTATCCGGCCTGCCGTTGACGGTCAGGAAATTGATGCTATCGGTTTTGACATCCCCGGACCAAGGGATTGTCCGTATGTATGGCCACTGTGATAAATCGAACACTGCAGCCCCTCCGTCATATTTATTTTTCCTCGGCGGCATGGTCACGGCCTGTTCGCTGTTGGGGACAGCGCGGATGAGAAAAGCCGCCATCGGCGGCTTTTGCTGTTTTAATAAGACGCTAACGGTTGCCGTAATTTCGCTCGTAATACGCCTGATAATCCCCCGACCGTATCCGCTCCCACCAGTTCCTGTTCGCAAGATACCACTCGATGGTCTCCTTCATCCCTTCCTCGAATGTGTAGGAGGGCAGCCAGCCCAGCTCGGTGGTGATCTTGGTATTGTCGATGGCGTACCGGCGGTCATGGCCGGGGCGGTCGGTGACATGCTTGATGAGGGAGTCGGGCTTTTTGAGGGTGTCGAGGATCAGGTTCACGATCTCGATATTGGCCTTTTCGTTGTTGCCGCCCACATTGTATACCTGCCCCGGTTTTCCCTTGCGCAATACGGTATCGATGGCCCGGCAGTGGTCCTTCACATGGAGCCAGTCCCGCACCTGCATCCCGTCCCCGTAGACCGGCAGGTCCTTATCCTCCAGGGCGTTGGCGATCATCAGGGGGATGAGCTTTTCGGGAAACTGATAGGGCCCGTAATTATTGGAGCACCGGGTAATATTGACGGAGAGGCCGAAGGTCTTCCCATAGGCCCGCGTCAGCATGTCGGCGCCCGCCTTGCTGGCCGAGTAGGGACTGTTGGGGGACAAGGGCGTCTCCTCGGTAAACATCCCCGTGGGACCCAGCGCCCCGTAGACCTCGTCGGTGGAGACCTGGATGTACCGGCTGACATGGTGGGCCTTGGCGGCGTCCAAAAGCATCTGGGTGCCCATGACATTGGTCCGTACGAATACGCCGGGGTCCTGGATGGAACGGTCCACATGGGACTCCGCGGCGAAATTGACGATCGCATCCACACCGTCCTTGACGATCTCTTCCACCGTGTCCCCATCGGTGATATCCCCTTTTAAGAAGGTGTAGCGGGGATCATCCTCGATATCCGAGAGGTTCTCCAGATTGCCCGCGTAGGTCAGCACGTCCAGATTGACGATCTGATCCTCCGGGTAGGTATCCAGCATATGGCGGACAAAATTGCTCCCGATAAACCCGGCCCCGCCGGTCACCAGTATCTTCATGCGCGTTCTCCTTTTGCTTTTAGTCTGTCTACCGCGTCTTCCAGACTTCCCCATTCCCTGTCTTTCTGGGACAATACGGGGCTAAGCCCCCCAAGGGGCCACTGTACCCTGACGGAGGGATCGTCCCAGGCGATACCCCCCTCGTCCTCCGGGTGATAGTAGTCCGTGCATTTGTAGGCGAATACCGCTTCGTCGCTCAGCACCAGGAACCCGTGGGCGAATCCCGGCGGCACATAGAACTGCTTCTTATTCTCCGCCGAGAGACGCACCCCCGCCCACCGGCCCAAAGCAGGGGAATCCGGGCGGATATCCACCGCCACGTCGAAGACCTCTCCCGCCAGTACCCGGACCAGCTTGCCCTGGGGATGTGTGTATTGAAAATGCAGCCCCCGTAAGACGCCTTTTTTGGACATGGACTGATTGTCCTGGACGAAGACGGCGTCGATGCCGCCTTCCGCGAAGGCCTTGTCGTTATACGTCTCCATGAAATACCCCCGCTCGTCGCCGAAGACGGCGGGCTCCACCACCATGAGGCCCGGTATTGTCAACGGGTGTATCTGAAAGCCTGCCATATCAAAATCCTTTCACACGAAGTGGATTCCCTAGTAGTAAAACAACCGCCTCCTATGGTATCATAAATGGAGCGATATGAAAATATCGGAGGACTTACCATGCGCATCTCCAAAAAATGCGAATACGCCTGCCTGGCGCTCATCGAGCTTAGCCGCCATTACGACGACGCACTGGTGCAGATCGCCGATATCGCCGAGCGCAACGATATCCCTAGAAAATTTCTCGAACAGATCCTGATCCTGCTGAAAAACGCCGGATATATCCGCAGCTACCGGGGCGCCCGGGGGGGCTACAAGCTGAGCAAGCCCCCGTCGCGGATCACCCTGGCCGAGATCATGCGCCTCATCGACGGGGCCCTGGCCCCGGTGGATTCCGCCAGCGTATACTTCTATGAGAGCACCCCCTCCGAGCGGAACAAGGCGATGCTGGGCATTTTCCGGGATATCCGCGATTACGCCGCCACCCGCCTGGAAGAGACCTCCTTTGACCAACTGATCTAGGATACCCAATATTTTTATTGACATAACACTACTAAGTAAGTATAGTTTATATATATTCTATGCAAACAGAGGAATATGTATGGACGCGCTGTTTACCCTGCCTTTCTGGCAGGTCGGTATCTGGGTCATCCTGCTGGCATTCGCCGCGGAATATATGGACGCCACCCTGGGGATGGGATACGGCACCAGCCTGACGCCGTTATTGATCTCCATCCCGCTCTTCGGATTCGCGCCGCTTGCGGTGGTCCCCGCCATCCTGCTGAGCGAACTGGTGGTGGGCACCTTCGCGGGGCTTTTCCACAACACCGTGGGAAACGTGACCCTATTCGGGGACACCATGAAGTTCAAGCCCCTGACCGCCGCCATCGAGGAGAAGGGATTTATCGCGGGCCTTAGGCACAGCATGCCCCGGCACCTGAAGATGGTGGTATTGATCGCGTCGCTGAGCGCGGTGGGGGCGGTGACGGCGGCGCTGATCGCCATCAATATCCCCGAGTTTTTCCTGAAGCTCTATATCGCCGTATTGGTCCTGGGGATCGGCATCTATATCCTCGCCACCCTCGGTAAGAGCTTCAAATTCACCTGGGGCAAGCTGATGGGGCTGGGTGCGCTGGCGTCCTTCAACAAGGGGATAAGCGGGGGAGGCTACGGCCCGGTGGTGACCGGCGGGCAGCTCCTCTCCGGGGTGGACGCCAAGGCATCCATCGCCGTCACCTCCATGGCGGAGGGATTTACCTGCGTATTCGGCCTGGTGACCTATCTCGTCGCCGCCCCCCATATCGACCTAAGTCTGGCGCCCTACCTGCTGATCGGCGGGCTCTGCTCGGTGCCCCTGTCGGCCATGGGCGTCAAGCGTATGAAGACCAAGCGGCTGCGGCTCATGATCGGCATCGCCGTGATCGTACTGGGGACCTACTCCATGATCAAGGTCTTCTGGGACCCGTATATCGCCTCTTTCCTGGGGTCCCTCGCCCCGGGGATCTGATACGGGAACTGGATACGGTTTTTGACATCCACCAAAACGCGATCTGCGGTCATGGGCGGAATCCTTTCTCTCGCAAGACGCTGAGCCTTATGAAACCGGGCTTATCATTCTTCATCCCCGAAATGGGCGCTTCGCAAATACGATTTTTGCGGCCAAACATAACCGGTTTAAAAACATTTGAACGATGTTCGTTTAGCACAATCTTCCATTTTGGATTCTCCAGACGACATGGTTTGCCGTGATCCTATATCAGCATAATACACATATACGAGAGAGAAAGAAACACAGCAAATAGTAAGAATCGAAGGAGTGATTTCCGGCTGAAGAGGGCGGGACGATGGGGGCATCAAACCCCACATACTTAACCCGCCGCCGAGCCTGTTCGCCAAACGTATTCTCTGCACCTCACGCGAGGTTCATTCCCACTCTAGCCTTTCGGCTCGCAGCGTGGTTTTTTTATCGCGCTCGATTGCTCTATCCTCCAGATGATACGGCTTTGCGAAGCAAAACGTACCCGTTAATCCCCATGTGCCGGCTCTCCGGAGCGGTCGTTACGGCGTACTCCGGAACCATTCTGCGCCGCTCTCCTGCTTTCTGCTTCCTCGCCCGGCAAAGTCGTCTTCCGCAGCGGCACAGGGCTATGGACCCGCTGTCGACCTTAAAAGGGCCTCCGAAGTCGGCTCGCAAAACCCCAGGCATTGGCGCGGCAGAAGGTTGTTCCCTGGGGCGCCGCATTATTGTGAGGTTAGTTCCCGGCGGGAGAGGACGGCCCGATGGGGGCATCGGGCCCTACGACGCGGGCAAAGGATTCCCCAAGGACCATTCCCTTTGGCGGTGGTTTACACGCGGAGCCCAAAAAACCGGGCCAGCGGCCCGGTTTTCACTCCTTTTATTCCTTTTACTCCTGCAGCAGTCCCAGCAGGTACTGCCCGTACTCGGTCTTTTTTAGGGGCTGGGCCAGTTTCTCCACCTGGGCGTCGCCGATATACCCCCGCCGGTAGGCGATCTCCTCGATGCAGGCGATGTAGAGGCCCTGGCGCTTCTGCACCGCCTCCACGAAATTGCTGGCGTCCAGCATGCTCTGGTGGGTGCCGGTGTCCAGCCAGGCCATCCCCCGGCCGAAGAGCTCCACCTTGAGCTTCCCGCGGTCAAGATACTCGTTGTTGACCGAGGTGATCTCGATCTCCCCCCGGTCGGAGGGCTTCACGTTCTTGGCGATATCGATCACGTCGTTGTCGTAGAAATACAGTCCCGGCACCGCGTAGTGGGACTTGGGGTGCTTTGGCTTTTCCTCGATGGAGATGACATTTTGCTCCTCGTCGAACTCCACCACCCCGAAGGCCTGGGGGTCCTTCACCAGATACCCGAAGACCGTGGCTCCTTCCCCGGCCTCGACCCGGCGCACGGCATTCTCCAGCCGGCCGGTGAATCCCTGCCCGTAGAATATATTGTCCCCCAGTATCAGGGCCACGTCGTCGTCCCCGATGAACTCCTCCCCGACGATGAAGGCGTCGGCCAGGCCCCGGGGCTGATCCTGCACCGCGTAGGAAAAGGACATCCCGATCTGGGAGCCGTCCCCCAATAGGCTCTCGAAATTCCCGATGTCCCGGGGGGTGGATATGATCAGTACCTCCCGGATGCCCGCGAGCATGAGCACGGACAGGGGATAGTAGACCAGTGGTTTATCGTAGATGGGTAATAGCTGTTTGGATATGGCGCAGGTGGCGGGATACAGGCGCGTGCCGGCTCCCCCTGCCAGTATGATGCCTTTCACTATGGTATCCTCCTGTATGCTGACTGCCCTTTATTGTACAACACATACAATGTACATGACAAATCCAAAAACCGCTATCTATACAGATAAAGGACGCCAGGAAGGCATCCCATTGATGATTATTATACAGTGTGGCAGCCGTTCCCCTAACTTGACAGTTTATCTAAATACGCGCTGTAGACAAATCCCGTCCCGTCCCCCTGCAGTATCTGCGTCCAGTCCCCTTCCTCGGCAAGGACCGCCACGGTGCTTCCCTCCCGGAGGCTTCCCGCCACCGGATGAAGGGTGCCGGGGCCGCTGCGGATATTGAGGGTGCTGGCGGTGACCCGGGCGGTCTGACGCCCGGCGATATTGACCAGGCTGGCGTGGACATAGGCCTGGGCCCCCTGGTACTCAAAGAAATACCAGCCGTTTTCCGCCCCCAGTATCTGGATCGTATCCCCTTTGTCCAGTGACCCCATGCGCTGGGACCACAGGGTGGGGCCGCTGCGGATATTGACCCGGGGGACGCGAATAGTACCGGACAACACCTGCCGGCTCTCCCCGCGTCCGGTCTCGGGGACACGGCTCACATAGCCCCCGTATACATACCCCGTCTGTCCGTCAAACCGGATCTGGTACCAGGACCCCTCGGCCGCCACGATCTGGACCTGTGCGCCCTGCTGGAGCCGGGAGGTGCGGGGATGCTGGATCCCGGGGCCGGACCGGACATTGAGCCAGGAGGCGGTGATGATCCCCGTGCCTGTCACGGCCTCCTCTTCTCCGGGCTGCAGGATCCGGATGTACTGGCTGTACAGATAGCCCTGGGTGTCGGCGAACTCGATCTGGTACCAATTGCCCGACCGCCCGGTGATCTCCACCTGGGTGCCCCGTACATAGAGGCCGAGCTGGTGGTTCTTGGTGCTGGGGCCGCTGCGTACATACAGCGCGCTGGCGGTGACGATACCCCGCTGGCGTTCCTTATTGGGCGGCGGCACCGCGTCCTCGGCGGGGGGCTGCTCCTGTTCATTGTGCTCGGGCGTGGGGGCCTGCTCGTCGGCGGCATCGGGAACGATATAGGCGGTATAGACGTACCCCGTGAGATCTCCCGCCTGTACCTGGGTCCATTCCTCCTGGGCAAGGAGGATCCGCACCCGGGTCCCGTCGGCCAGCGATCCGGTCTTTTGGTACTGGAGCCCCGGTCCCTGGCGGACATTTAAGCTGGTGGTCACATCCACCGTCCCGTACCGGTCTTCCTCGGCGTTTGTGTCCCCGGTGTCGGCCACGGGAGCGGTATCGGAGGGGGTGTCTGTCCCGGCGGATTCGCCGTCCGTATCCGGCGGGTTCAGTGCCAGGGTTTTCAGCGTGGTGCCGGGGTAATAAAACGAAAGAATATCATCTGCGGTCAAACCCTCGTCGGCCATCTCCCGGGCGCCGTACTGGCTCATCCCGATACCGTGGCCGTATCCCGCTCCCTGCAGGACGCACTGATCATCGGTGGTCTCAAGGGTAAACAGCAGGCTCTTGACCCCGAGTACGCTCCGGATATCGCCGGAGCCAAGGGTAAGAGGCTGCTCCAGGGTCTGGGCCGCGCCGCTCTGCCGTTTCTTGGCCTGTACCATCAGGGAGATGGAGAGGGCATGGTGGCGGCCGCTCTCATCGGGCGTATCGGCCTCCATGGACTTGATCTGGACGATATCGATGTCTTCGGTATTGTCGCGGTACCCCCGGGCGTCGAGGGATTCCCGGATACGGGGGATCAGCCGGGCTTCCAACGCAGGATCCACCGACAGGCGGTTGTAGGCCACCGACCAGGCACGGTGGGGATTCTGGGGGCTGCGGGCGTCGTAGGGGTCTTCCTTGACCCGGGAATAGGGCAGCGCGCCCCCCCAGTGGTTGGCGGTGGACTGGACCCGCCCCCCGTTGCTGGCTGTATAGTATGTCCCGGCGAAGGCGTCCTGCCACGCCACCACCCGGCCCGCCGTCTCGTCCACGGCCTGGATGCAGCGGGTCTTGCTGCCATCGTATCCCTTGTATATCTGATTGCTGACCGTATCCCCCAGGTCATAGTCCGCCGCGGGGTTCTTGCACCGTACCGCGTAGGTACGGGCCGCCACCGCCTGGGACTTCAACGCCTCCAGGGGCCAGGCGTTGCTCATCTCATAGGGAACGACGCCGTAGAGGTATTGCTCGAGATAGACATGATTGATGAGGAGCAGTCCCTCATCGGCGGTGCGCACTTCCATATTTCCCAGGTAATGACACCAGCCATAGGCGGTATTGCACACCCGGACGCCGGTGCCGTAGGACCCGTCCTGCGCCTCGAACATGCAACGGGTACCCAGGTCCCATTCCTCCTCACCACGCTGGAGGATGATGGAATTTCCCCGGCGGGTAAGGGTATACCGGGCCCCGGAGGAGAGCGGTATATCCTCCCCGGTCAAATGGTATGATCCTTGTACAATGAGAGAGACGGAAGAAGGGGTGCCGAGGGATGAGAGGACGACCCGCATGGTGCTATAGTCCATAGCGCCTTGGACGGGAAACGCCCAGAGCAGGTTCAGGCTCACGGTAATACAGATACATAAGGCTAGCAGTCTTCGCCGCACCTATTCGTCACCCCGGGTCTAATGAAAGTTACCACGTAACCCTTCCACAACATAATGTGGTGCATATACTATAGTATACAATATATAATGTGGTTTTTCCTCCTTTTTGGGAAAAATATAGGGGATAAATATACAATAGATAGTAAATTGCCGGTTGTGCTGGTTGATGGCCGAAACCCAACTGCTTCGAAAAAAACTGGGGCCAAAAAAACAAAAAACCCGGTAATACCGGGTTTTCGTGATGATAACGTATTATTCCGGCTGGGCTGCGTCTACCGGACACACCTCGGCGCAGGCGCCGCAGTCGATGCAGGCATCCGGATCGATGATGTATTTGCCGTCTCCGGCGGATATGGCTTCCGTAGGACATTCGGTCTCGCATGCGCCGCACGCGATGCAATCATCATTGATGATGTAAGACATTTGTTTTCTCTCCTCCCGTTTGTTCACTCGGGGCTGTTTTCCCCGTAAGCGTCTCTATTTTATACACCCTTTGACAAAAATGCAAGTCCCCTTTACTTCTTGCGGCTCCGGTTTCGTTTCCGCTTGTTCTGATTTGGGTTTTTGTCACGGGTGTTTTTCGCTCGCTGCCCGTTCTCCCGGGGGGGTTTCTTGTTTTCCCCGGCAGCCGATTCTTCCCTGGCGGGCTTTTTATACCCGATCTCCTCCAGGGTGAATTTCTGGATCTCGGGGGTGCCGTCCTTCTGCATGATCTTCACGCTGACCTGTTCCTTGACCACATGGCAGGCCACCACGGTCCCCTTCCCCTCGGGGGTATTGACCTCGCTGTTGACCTTGGGCATCATCTTAAGCCCCTCTTCATAAGCCGACTGCTCATACTGGAGACAGCACATCAACCTGCCGCAGATCCCCGAGATCTTGGAGGGATTTAAGGACAGATTCTGCTCCTTGGCCATCTTGATGGACACGGGATGAAAATCCCCCATGAAGGTGGCGCAGCACATCCCCCGGCCGCAGGGACCCAAGCCCCCCACCATCTTGGCCTGGTCCCGTACCCCGATCTGCCTAAGCTCGATCCGGGTGCGGAATACCCCTGCCAGGTCTTTCACCAGGGCGCGGAAGTCCACCCGGCCGTCGGCGGTGAAGTAGAAGATCAGCTTGCTGCGGTCAAATGTATACTCGCAGTCCACCAGCTTCATGGGCAGGGCGTGCTTCTCGATCTTTTCCTGGCATGTCACCATGGCGTCCTTTTCCCGCGCTTCGTTTTCACGGATGGCCGCCTGGTCCCGCTCATTGAGCTTGCGCATCACCTTTTTTAAGGGTTGTACGACTTCTTCGTCGGGGACTTCCTTGGGGCCGGTGACGATCTCGCCCCACTCGATGCCCCTGGCGGTCTCCACCACCACCTCGTCTCCTGTCTCCAGGGAAAGATCCCCCGGTGAGAAGTAATAGGTCTTTCCCGCTTTTTTAAACTTTATCCCTACGATGGTCTGCATCTAATTCTCCTTTTGCCACGGCGAGCAGGAACTGCTGCACCGAAAGTACGGGGTGCGCGTTCTCCTCGATCATGCGCAATGTCTTGCGCAGATACCGCTCCTGCCGGTATATCGTTTGTTCGCTAAGGCGCGAACACGCCTTTTGTATAGTGTCAGCATACTCCTGATTGATGATCCAGTCCAGCCTTTGGGTGCCATAGTATACCCGTAGATCCCTGGTCCAGGAGAGCAATATATCCAAAACCTTGTCCATCTGGTCCTTCAGCGGAGCGAGCACCGCCTCCGCCTTCAGGACCGTTTCCATGCCGCCCATGGCCGCCTGGGAGATAAGCGTCAGCACCGACCGGCGCAGTTCCGCGTACGCCGGGGTCTCCGCGAGCGCAAGCGCCTGTCCCGGGCTTCCGCCCATCCGGGCGTAGAGCAGGGCCTCCCGATCATCTATCCCTGTACGGTCCGCCACCAGCCGCGCCAATCCCTCCTGGGACAGGGACGGGATCCGGAATATCTGGCACCGGGACCGGATGGTGGGCAGCAGCCGGGTCAATGTGCCGGCCGTCAGTATCAGTATGGCCTGGGGCGGCTCCTCCAATGTCTTTAGTAGGGCGTTCTGTGCCTGGGGATTCATCCGATCGGCGTCATGGATCAGAACCACCCAGCGCCTCCCCTGGACGGGCTTGATACAGATCTGCTGCTGCATCTGCCGTATCCGGCCAATGCGGATCATCCCGTTTTCGGGCTCGATCGCGATCACTTCGGGGTGGTTGCCGCTTTGATACAGCCTGCAGCCATGGCAGATCCCGCAGGGCTTTCCGTCGTTCCGGTCACAGACGAGGGCGCCTGAGAGGCACCCGGCCGCGGCCCGCTTCCCGCTGCCCCTGGGCCCCAGTAAAAGCAGACCATGGGCAATATGCCCGGAGGCTATCCGGGCATAGAGTGAATCCAGGTATTCCGGTTTTATGGGCGTCGCTTCGCCCGTGTTACTGCGCATCGTTTCCGTCAATGTCAATGTGTCTTCCTATATCTTCTCAAACGCGTCCACATTCAGCACAAATACCGTGGCGCCCCCTACCGTGACTTCCACCGGGTAAGGTACGTACACGCCGGACATACCGGCGACGGTCGACGGCGGCGTCGCCATCTGCTTGCGGGTCTTGCATACCCTGCGGATGATCTCGATGGCGTCGTCGATCTTGTCCTTGGCTACGCCGATCATTAGCGTGGTGTTGCCCGCTTTGAGAAAACCGCCGGTGGACGCCAGCTTGGTGGCGCTGTACCCTTCCTCCATCAGCGTGGACACCAATTTATTGGCATCCTCGTCTTGTATCACTGCCAGGATCAGTTTCATGACTTAATCCCCCCCTTCGGCAGATATAATCACTGTTTACCCAGTTCCTTTCTATTTACAGTATATCTCAATTGTCCGATTTCAGCAATCTCGTCACGACCTCGACAGCCTCAGAAAATACCTCGTCCGGACTCTTTTCCCCGTCGATACGGACGATCCTATCGGGGTACGTCTTCAGCAGCCTGTAATACGCCTTTTGACCTCCCCGGTGGAATTCCATCGCCTCCTGATCGAGGCGGTCTGCTTTCTCGGGACGACCCTGCTGCCGCCGGACCGCTTCATCGAGCCCGATGTCCAGGAAGAGGGTCAACTCGGGCATAAGCCCCCCCACCGCCAGCAGATTGACGGCCATCACATCCTCGTCCCCCAGGCCCCGGGCGGCTCCCTGGTAGACGATACTGCTGTCCACGTACCGGTCGCAGAGCACGATATGCCCCTTCTCAAGGGCCGGGGCGATCACCTGGGCCACGTGCTGGGCCCTGGACGCGGCGAATAAAAGCATCTCGGTCATGGGGCTGATCGGGGCGTCCTTCACGTCCAGGACGATATGGCGGATCATCTCCCCCACGGGGGTGCCCCCCGGCTCCCGGGTCAATATGGCGGGGTATCCTTTCTCCTCGAGCCATTGGACAAGCCGACTGCTCAGGATGCTTTTCCCCGAGCCGTCGATCCCCTCTACACTGATAAAGCGGCCTTTCTCCATAGATATCCCCGTTCTTCCATAATATCGTGCTTATTGTATCACGCTGATGCGTCCCGTATCTACTCCCGCTGGGGTTTTCCCCCGGGCGACGCTTCCCTCGATCCAATCGATATGGGCCGCCGTCACCCGTTCCCCGGGGCAGAGCAGGGGAATTCCCGGCGGATAGGGGATGACGAAATCCCCCGCCACCCGACCCTCAGCCTCCGTATAGTGTATCTCCTCAGTGGCGCTGTCCAATGCCTGTCCCATGGGGCGTATACCTTCCGCCTCCGGCAGGGAGGGCAGCACATCCCATCGCACTTTGCCCGTTTTGGCGGGAATCCGACCCAGCGAACGGGTGAGCCTGGAAAAATCCCGGCGGCTGTGCCAGGGGGTGCAGATCAGTACCAAATACCGGCCCTGGGCCCACTCGACCCGGATGCCTTTCTCGAGTAAATACGCCTCTGCCGCTCCGGCGTCGATCCCAAGCCCCGATATATCGAGCACCAGCCTGGTGGGGTCGGTCCGCGCGACGCCCCTGTCCCCCGAAAAATCCGCCCGCCGTACGGGAGTACCGTTTTCGAGCCGCTTCACCGCCCTGTCCATACGTCCCAGCAGGGCAGTATAGGCGTCGCGCGCTTGACTCTCCAGCCAGTACCGGGCATAATCCATACTCCCCATCATGGGGTAGGAGGGACTGGTGGTTTGCCGTAGTCTGATTTTCTGCGCTACCCGCTCCGCCGAAACGGGGGCCGTGGGGCTCACATGCAGCCAGGCCGACTGTGTCAGGGCGGGGAGCGTCTTGTGGGCGGACTGGACCCATATATCGGCCCCCTGTATCCCTCCGTGGGGGGGCAGGTCCGGGTGAACCCCGAAATGGGCTCCGTGGGCCTGGTCCAGCAGGAGCGCCTTTCCCCGGCGGTGCAGCACCCCGGAGATCCCCTCTATATCGGCGCAGCGCCCCCAGTAATCGGGACTGGTAACTACCATCCCCTTTGCCCGGGGGTGTTCGTCCAGGATTCTTTCCACGTCCTCCGGGGCGGGCAGTCCCGGCCGCCCGTCCGCCCAATCCGGGTATATATATATAGGTCTGATGCCACCCAGTATCAGGCCGTGGTACACGGCCCGGTGGCTCCCCCGGGGCAGGATCAGGCTGTCCCCCGGTCCGCAGAGCGCCGCCATCATGGCGATGACGCCGCCGCTTGTGCCATTGACCAAAAAGAATGACCGGTCCGCGCCCGCGAGGGCGGCGAGCCGATCCTGGGCCTCCCGCAGCCGATCAGTGGGATGGCTCAGATCGTCCATCCCGGGGACCTCGGTGATATCCATCCGGGCAAGACCCCGGCGAAACGATCGGGGAAAAGCCCTGCCGTACCCATGGCCGGGCATATGAAACCCCGTCCAATCCCTGCGGGTGTCCCGGTCCAGATGCCGCCAGAGATCCCGTTCACTCACCCGCGTCTTCACCCGTGCTTTCGCGAATCGCCTGGACCGCCTTTTGTGACGGGCAGAATACCACCCGGCAGTCGGCGCCCGTATCGGTCTTTCCCGTGAGGAGCCAGGGTTTTTCGGGGCCATCGATCTTGCAGAATTTCTCAAAGGGACGCTGGGGGAGAGTATCTCCCAGGGGCGCAAGGGACGTGACGGAATCAACGGGCATGGTGACCAGCCGCTTCTCCTGGATCCCCCTTTTGGAGAGGAATATGATCATATCGTCCTCGATGGCCATGATCCATTGGTTGAATTCCCTCCGCATATACAGTACGACGAGGATGCCGATGATGACGTAGGCGATATAGCCCGGCCACCGGATCCCCAAGCCGGTATGGAACGCGTTGGTAAAGATAATCAGCCCGATGGAGAGGGCAACGACGTGGAATATGCTCATAGCCGGCGTGAGCCTTATTTTATGATTGGGAGAGAGCATTTCTCGGAACACGGTAGCCTCCTTGGTAATGCCGTCTTGGCATGGTAAATCAGATCGTCCATCTATTATAGCACAAGCAGAAAATTTTTGTTTCGTCTAGTGCGAAGTGGGTATATTATACAAAGAGAGTATACGTATCATTGACATGACATCTATGAGATGGTATGATATGTATACTTCCAAGGTTTGGGAATCGACTTTTCAGCGATAATGGCAAACCATCCGAAAGGGTGGGACGCAAAGCCACAGGGCCTACTCCCCGTTAGGGGCACGGCAGCCTGGCCACCGAAGGGAAAGTTTTTTTATCGCCGAAAAACCGGTCCAACCGAAACGGCAAACCATCCGAAAGGATGGGACGCAAAGCCACAGGGCCTTACCCGAGAGGGTTGGCAGCCTGGCCACCGAAAGGGACGTTTTTTATGCGCAGGATTCTTCCCATCCTATTGGGAATCACGCTCACGCTGGGTATCGCGGCTGTTCTATTGCTGCCTGCCCAAATTGACGCGAGCGAGAACAGCGCGCAGGTCCCCGCCGCGGCGGCGCTGCCCATCTCGGAGAACACCGATCCCGAACTGCCGACGCAGTTGACACCTCTTGTAGACACCCGTACCGCCAGCGATGGATACGTGTCCGTGACCTATTACGAGCCGGAGGGCAAGTACAAGGTCCTCATCGAGAAGGACAGCGAACGCTATGTGTATGATCTAACCGCCGACAACAGCACCCAGGCATTTCCCCTGCAGATGGGAAACGGCGACTACACTGTCAGCGTCATGCAGAATACCGGCGGCAATCAGTACGCGTATCTGACCAAGGACACCGTGACTGTCAATCTGGACGACCTCTCGGTCTACCTCGCTCCCATCCAAATGGTGGAGTGGCAGGGACTTAGCGAGGCCGCGGCTGTCTTGACAGAGGGAGCCTACTCAGACCGGGAAAAGGTCGAGGCGATATACGAATATGTGGTGACCCACATCGTGTACGATGACGGAAAGATCGACGGACTCAATCCCGGCTACATCCCCGACCCCGTGGCGACCCTTCGAGAGGGTACTGGGATCTGCTACGATTTCGCGTCGCTCATGGCGTCGCTCTGCAGGGCCAGCGGCATACCCGCCCGGCTGGTCAAGGGATACGCGGACACGGTAAACGGCTACCACGCATGGAACGAAGTATACTGCGACGGCGCATGGATCACCGTCGATACGTCATACGACGCCCAAATGTACGAAATGGGCAATACATACCGGATGGAGAAAGCGGAGGACATATACGAGATAGAGAAGATTTATTAATAACGCTTGAGATGGCTACTGGAGGAATCAAGGGTGTGTCCGCCCCATTCACTGACAATCAAACCCCCAAAACCCCCAAACCTTCAAACCCCCAATCCATTTAGCGGATAGACACCCACCACCGATAGCCATTCCAAAAAAGGAGAGAACGACAAAGGTTCTCTCCTTTTATTTTGCCCTTAGAAATACCAGAAGCCGGGTATCCACCTCAGGGCCTTGATCCACCCCTCCGGCACCGGCAGACCGGAAAGCGCCGGGTAAAACAGTAGAAAGAGCATAAGGCACGCCCCCAGATACCACCAGACGGCCCGCTTGATCCAGGGATGGTCCCGGGAGAGCATCGAGAGGACATAGACGATGGAGAGCATCCCGAAGGGCAGCAAGGGAAAAAAGTGATAGATGAACGCGATCCTAGATACCAGTATCCAGGGGATGTACTGCCCCACAAAGGCCGCCAGTAAAAAGAGCGCCCGCTTGTCCCTGTATATCCAACCGATGACGCCGGTGGCGATCATGGCGGGGACGATGGGCCACCAGATCAGCGGATTGCCCATGGAAACGATGGTGGAGCGCATCCCCTCGGGGAGCCCTTCCCCATTGAAAAGCCACAGTGGCCGGCCGTCGAGGGGCCAGGACCACCAGGGGGAGGAGAAGTCATGGGTGGCCACCAGGTCGGCGTGGTAGTGATACATCCGTCCCTGGAGGCTGATCATGTCCTTCAGCCCGTGCCCCGGGCCCGGCACCTGGAAAAAGGGAATATAGGCAAGGGTATAGATGATGGCGGGGATGATGACAAAACACCCCACCGCCGCGAGTATGGTAACGGCGGACTGGGCGCCGAAGCTGCCCCCCAGGGCCGGTGGAGCGGGTTTGCGGGATCTTTGATACATATCCCAGAAGAATAAGAACGCGAGGCCCAGGCCTCCGTAAAGGGCCGACCACTTGCAGGCGGCTCCAAGCCCCACGCTGATCCCGCAGAACAAGAGCATCCTGAGGCCGTACCCGAAGGAATGACCCTCCTCGTACCGCCGGATATAGCGGTACATGAAGTAAAACATCAATATGGTGAAAAAAGCCGTGTAGGTATCCACCGTGGCCATCCGGGTCTGGGAAAAGTGCATGAAGTCGAGGGCCATCAGCAGGGCCGTCACCGTCGCCCAGCGGCGTCTGCCGAAGAGCTCATACCCCATCAGATACATCAAGGGGATCATGGCCGCCCCGAAGAGGGTCCCCGGGAGCCGCCACCCGAAGGGCGTCATCCCGAATAACGCGATCCCCGCGCTGATGATGATCTTGCCCAGGGGGGGATGGGTATACTCGTAGGCCTCTACGTGGATCATCTGCTCATAGGCGGTCCGCACATGATAGATCTCGTCGAAATAGGTACCGGTGAGGTAGCTGTGGTAGTACGCCACCCGCCCCTGCTCGTCGGCGACGGGGTGGAGGGTATCCTCCGGTCCGGCGGGATTGGTGGCGATGACGGGGACAGCCTTCCCCGCCGTGTCAAACCAGCCCATCTCCGCGATCTCGACCCCTTTGGAATCGGCGGTCACCCGGATACGGCTGGTGCGTATGGGATTCTCCAGCTCCACGTGCCGCCACTTGCCGAAATCGGGATAGGCATTGCTCTCAAAGGTGGCGACGGAGTGGTATTGTCCCGCACCGTCGGCGGCGTCCACGGTGAAGGACCCTTCCCCCAGGCGCCCGTACCAGCTGAAGGCGGAGACATCTGTCTCTTTTTCCAGGGTGATCTCCACCATATCGTTCCCCGGGCCGGTCACCCAGCAGGAGCGGGGCGCGTCGAATCCCCCCAGATTCAAAAGCGCCGCGATGAGATAGATCCCCGTGATCAGGGATATGAGGCCGATATCACGCCTCTTTAGTTTTTCCTTTTCATACGGATGGGTTTCTTTAAGGGGCTCTTGTTCCACGGCTTTTTTCACGGCCTCCTTTTCCTGACTCAGGCTTATGTACACGAGATACACAAGCAGCAGACAGTTCACGAGTGACCCGATACGCAGCACCGGATTGGCCGGGTCGATATGCAGATACCCGTCGTGGAGCGCGTCGTTTAAAAGCACCTGGAAGGTGTTGGCAAAGACCGTCACCGAAAAGGGCAGGATCAGCCAGGCGCCCTGCTTATTTTTGCGCCCCGCCGCCCAGAAGCAGGCGAAGGCCACGGCGGGGTACAGGTACCGCTCGTGCATCCTATACCCCAGCACGAACACCCCGGTCACCAGCACCAATGCCGCGATCCAGACCCTGCGGGACGTATCGGCTTTCCGCAGATACAGGTATCCCGCGTAGAGTACGCTCCCCGCCATGAACAGCATGCCCCAGATCTTGTAGGGGACGAAGAGCAGGGTCTCGGTATCGGCCCGCAGATTGGCCCCGATGAGGCTGAAGAAATTGTACCCGTTGAAGGACGCGTAGGCGTACTGGTCGGTGGTGCCCTTCAATAGGTCAAATATCCACAACGGCCCGTGCTGCACCGCGAAGGGCAGTATGACGGCAAAAAAGGTCACCGCCCCCCAGGCGATGGAGCGCAGGATACGGCGCTTATCCTCTTCCCGAATCCAGGCAAACAATAGGATCGGGGCCAGCAGCAGCCCTTGGGGCTTGGTCAATACCGCCAGGGCCAGCCAGGCGGCGGCGTGGTGCAGGTGCCGCTTCTCCACCGACAGCAGGAAGAGCACCAGCCACAGGGTCAGCACGCTGTCCACCTGTCCCCAGAGGGCGCTGTTGACCCATAGGGCCGGGTTGAGCACATACAGCGCCATCAGCACCAGGCCCCAGGCCTCGTTTTTCTTGCGGAGGGCATAGCGATACAATACCACCGCCGCGATGAGATCGGCGATGATGGCGGGGGCCTTCACCATGACCGTGAATGCGGGTCCCCCCGGATCGATTCCCAAGATACGGACGATCCAGCCCACCACCCCCAGCACATAGATATAGAGGGGCGGGTAGTCGGCGAATCCCGCGTTTTGGTAGAAATGCAAGAGGTCCCGTCCCGCCGTCAGGGTCCATGCCTGGAAGCAGGATGTATCGCAGCTAAGTCCCGGGTAAGAGGCTCCCAGTATCAGCCGCAGCCCCAGGGCCGCCGCCAGCAGGGCCCAGAAGGTCAGCCGCCGGGGCTTTTCCCTGATATCTTCCCGCCGCCGGGTCTGATAGGCGGCGAGCAGGATGACGAATACCACAAACACCATCACCGCCAGCGTCAGCCCCATCCCCAGGGGCGCCGGGGTCTCCCCTTCGGCCGGAGCGGCCTGGGGGGCATAGAGCGACGCCGGGGATACTTTCGCCGGCAGTTTGTTCAGCTCCTCTATGGTCACATCGTCGTACCAGACCGTACCGTCGTTGAGACTGCCATAGCCGCCGAGCCCCAGGGTCAGATCAAGGGTATCCTGATTGGGTCCGGTCTTGCCGTACCATTCGACGGCCCGCCATCCGTTTGTCCCGGCGAGGTCCTCCGACATATCGGTGATGCCCAGGGCGGACAGATTGGCCCCCAGGCTTTGCGTGCCCACTCCTTCTGTACGGACCCAGCAGGTGATCCTATAGGGCGTACGGGGCTTGACATCCACCGTCCAGACCAGCCGGGCGTCATCGGGCGCGCTGGCGTCGATCCGCATGCTGCCGGGGGCGTCATGGCCCATGGCGGCGTCCCAGCTAAACTCGGCCCTATGCTCCCACTGGTAGGTGGACCAGCCATCCCGATCGAGGGTATTGCCGGCAAAGCCCTCCTCCATCCGGGAAAGGGCATGGGCCTTCTGGCATCCCGCCGTGAGGAGGAGCGCCATCAGTAGTAGTATAATCATTCCTGTTTTGCGGGACATCATGACCTCCTGTCACAGGACCGAGCGGCCCATGGCGAACATCATACTGAAATACAGTGACATCACCATCAGGACCATGAGAAACGCGACGCGCCGCCGCTTCCCCTTGACGGCCATGGCCAGTATCCCCCACAGGGGAAACACCACCATCATGTACCGCCCGCCGCTCAAGAGCCAGGTGGGGGAATATGCCACGATGAGATAGACGATCCCATAGGCGATATAGGCTCCGGGCATCTTCCCCGCCCCGTAGGCCAGCAGCAGCAGGCTGCCGATAAAGGCCGCCACATTTGGCATGAACACGGTGATCACGTCATTCCAGGAGCCGTGGAGCACCCATTCCACATGGTTCATGAGATTGGTGCCGAAAAAGCCGAAGGTATTGGACCAGTGCTCCTTCTGGTATTCCATAAAGGTGAACCAGTCCCCCGTGATCACTTTATTGACTAGCAGATACACAAATAAACCCGCCGGGATCATGACAAAACACGCCGCGATGCCCGGCCACCCCCGTTTTTCGCCCCGCCGCCATTTTTCAATCCCAAATACCGTCAGGGGCGCCAGCAGCAGTATGCCGAAATTGCGGCTCATGGCCGCCAGGAATCCCGCGATCCCCGCCCACAGCCATTCTCCCTTCCGGGCCGAGTAGAAGAAACACACGGTGAGCAATAGGTAGAGACTCTCGGTATAGGGGATGCCGAGGAAAAACGTAAGCGGGCTCGCGCACAGAAAGATGATCCCCCAGCCGGCGCTGTCCCCGTCCATGTCCATGGCAAACAGCCGGTAGAGCAGGACGCAGGATAGGGCGAGGCAGGTATTGGAGAGGATCATCCCCGCCCAGAACACATCCCCCGTGATCCAGCTCACCCCGCGGACCAGCCACGGATACAGCGGATAAAACACGATAAAATACCGGGGGTCTCCCTGCACCTGGTAGCCGTCCCGGGCGATGTCGAGGTAATGGGGCGCGTCCCAGCGGTTCCATAGCTCCATGAATGTCAGATCCGGCCAGTCCGCCCTGATGATCGATAGGGCCCCCGCGGAACCGGCCCCCAGCACCCACAGCCGGGACACAAGCACGATGCCGAGCACCCAGAGGAGCGGCCATTCCCGCCCCGATGATACCTTGAGGGGAGCGTCATGGGTCCGCCACCAGACGGCGGCGGCGTAGACACCGACCCCCAGCGTGACAGCCGCGATCAACCCCCCGCCCCCTTTGACAAGGAGCGGGCTCATGCACTGCCCTCCTTGGCCTTGAAGACCAGCCAGCGGCTTCCCGAGAAATTGATGCCCCAGGCCATGACGGTGGCGATCGCTTTGGCGGGATACACCCCGATGGTGAATGTCTCCCGAAGACCGTAAAGGACCAGCAGCGACACCCCCAGAGACACCAGATTGATCAGCACAAACAATGAAAACGCCCCGAAGGACCGCACGTGCCTCGCGTTGAACGTGAAGACCCGATTGACAAAAAAGCTATTGACCACCCCGCCGCTGTAGCCGATGGCCTGGCTCAATAATTCCGGAAGCAAAAAGACCTTGAGCGCCAGGGTAAAGAGCCCGAAATCGATGGCGGTATTTAAAAATCCCACCGCGCCGAACCGCACCGCTTGTCCGATCAGGGGCTTAATCTTTTCTCTGTCAAAACCCATGTACCTCTCCTTTGGCGCTACTGCCCGTACCAGTCGGAAACCGGCGTCCATTCCAGTACGGGTTCGTGATCGACGAGGTGGATGGCTCCCGCCATCACCCGCCGCTCCGTCTCATGGTCCATAAAATGCGAAAGCGCCCGCCGGTGGGCAAAAGACCATTCCCGGTCGAGGACGTCTTCTCTCTTGATCCAGTGGAGCGTCCCCTCGTCCGTTCTATCTGTGTAGGCAAACGTCTTGGCGTATCCGATATAGGTATACAGCAGCCGGATCTCGTTTCCCTGCCGCCGCAGGGCGATGTATCGCAGGTCCAGGGATACCAGGTCGTTTTCGGTCAATCCCGTCTCTTCCTCGATCTCCCGCAGGCACGCCGCCCGTGGTTCGTTAATCTCATGGGGCTCTACATGCCCGCCCACCGCGCCCCACACGCCGGGGTAGAATTTCCTGGTCTCCGAGCGCTTCATCAATAGAAAATATTCGTCCTTGATGAGAAACGCCCCGGCCAGCTGCCGCGTCAGTATCGCCACAGATCCCTCCTATTTCTTCGCCTCGATACCGCGGGACCGGGCCACGATATACAGGGGCCTGTCCTTGACCTCCTCATAGATGCGCCCCAGGTATTCTCCCAGTATTCCCAGCATGATCAGGATGATGCCGTTGAAGAACAGGATGATCGCCATCAGGGAGGCCCAGCCAGGCTGAAACTGCTGGGTAAAGAGCCGCTGGTAGAGCACCACCAGCAGATAGACAAAACTGATGAGGGACAGGGCGAATCCCACATATCCCGCCAGTTTCAGGGGCTTGTACGAAAAAGAGAATATCCCGTCGGTGGCGAGCCCCAGCATCTTTTTCAGGGGATATTTGGTCTCCCCGGCCGCCCGCTCGTCCCGGACGTATTCCACCGAGGTCTGCCTGAATCCTACCCAGCGGACCAGTCCCCGCACAAAGGGCCGCTTTTCCCGCAGAAGCCGCATCCACTCGCATACCTGCCGGTCCATCAGCCGAAAATCCCCGGTGTCCTTGGGGATGTCGGTCTCGGTCATGCTCCGCAGAAACCGGTAGAAGAAAAAGGCCGTGATCTTTTTGAATACCCCTTCCCCCTTGCGTTTGGTCCGTTTGCCGTAGACCACATCGTACCCCTCGCGCCATTTTTCCACCATCTGGGGGATGACCTCGGGGGGGTCCTGCAGATCGGCGTCGATGAGAACCACGGCGTCTCCCCGCGCGTACTCGATCCCCGCCATGACGGCGGCCTGGTGGCCGAAATTTCGGGAAAAGGATACGAGACTCACCCTGTCATCTCCATCGGCGATCCCGTCCAGTATGGCAAGGCTCGTATCGGTGCTGCCGTCGTCCACGAAGAGCAGTTCATAGGAGTAGGGCATGTCCGCCATGACGGCGGACAACCGCTCATAGGTACGCTCGATCACCGGTTCCTCGTTAAAGACAGGGATCACGACGGAGATTGTTTGATTCTGCATAGGCGGTCCTTTCCCGTGGCTGTAGGTTTTTCTTTCCATCTAATGATACTTTACTGGTTTTTGTCTTGTCAATCGTGGGGAGGTCCCCCACTAGTATATTTTGGCGTGTAGAGGATGATCGTATACATGCACCGCCGGCCAGTGGCCGGCGGTGAGAGAACAATCAATCGCAAAAAGCGAAAAGGTAGATCAGGATCAGGAAGAAGAACAGCAGTTCCGTGCCGCAGTCCCTGAACATGGGGCAATTGCAGAAGATCAGCACCAGCAGGATAAAGAAAAACAGGACGCTATTGTCTTCCCCGCATCCGATGAATCCTCCCATACACCTTCCCCCTTTCCTATGTCCGTGAAGATATCGGCGGATAATACGCCTCCAAAAGGGGATACGCCGGACATGCGAAAACCTCCCCGTATGCAGGCGTCCAGTCCATCCTATGCTCGGGGAGGTTTTTTAGGGACTACCGCTCTTTATCGCGGCATGGTCTTACAATGTCTCCACCCTGAGTATGCTCGCGATCTCCCTGACCTCGGGAAATGCCTCGATCTCCTTTAGCGCCTGGTCCAGTACCGCCTTATCCACCCTGTGGGTCACAAACACCAGTGGCACCACGTCCTGCCCCTGGCCCTGCTGGACCACCGAGGCCACGCTGACCTCATAGCGGCCGAACACCGTGGCGATGGTCCCTAAGACCCCGGGCTGGTCCGCCACCTGCAGCCGGATATAATACTCGCCTGTCCCCTCTCCCTTTATGGGGATCTCCTGGGGCCGGGCTTGGCCGCCTCCCTGCATCCCCCGGTCCTGGATGATATACAATAGATCCCCCACCACGGCGCTGGCGGTGGGCAGACTGCCCGCTCCCTTGCCGTAGAGCATCAGTTCCCCCACGGCGTCTCCCCGGATGAACAGGGCGTTGTACTCGTCGGACACCGAGGCCAGGGGGTGGGACTGGGGTACCAGCGCCGGATGCACATGCAGCACCAATCCCTCCGGCGTACCTTTGGCGGTGGCCAGCAGCTTGATCACGTATCCCAGTCTCCTGGCGTATTCGATCTCGGTCGTGCTGATGCGACGGATCCCCTCACAGGGGACCGCCTGGGGCAGTATCCGGGTCTCGAACGCGATGGAAGCCAATATCGCCAGCTTGAACGCCGCGTCTTCCCCCTCGATATCCGAGGTGGGATCGGCCTCGGCGTAGCCTTTTTCCTGGGCCCTGCGCAGTGCGTCCTCAAAGGTAAGGCCGTCCTGGGTCATCTTGGTCAATACATAATTGGTGGTGCCGTTGATGATCCCGGTCACCTGCTCAAAACGATTGGCGGCGAGGCTCTCGGTCATGGCCGCGATGACGGGGATGCCGCCCCCCACACTGCCCTCAAACCGCAGCTGCACGCCCTTTTTATGGGCCAGATCAAAGAGCTCAGGCCCGTAGCTAGCCATCAGCGCCTTGTTGGCGGTGACGACATGCTTACCCGCAGATATGGCCCGCTCGACCATTTCCCGGGCGGGCTCAATACCGCCCACCAGCTCCACCACCACCGATATATCCCCATCCGTGAGGACATCCTCGATACGGTTTGTGAAAAGCTCTGCCGGGATCTCTCCGGGCCGGGCTTTATCGAGGGAGCGCACCAGTATCCGGGAAACCTGGATGGTATGTCCCGTCTTTTCCCGTATCTGCTCACGCCCGTCCATGAGCACCTTCCACACCCCGGTGCCCACCGTGCCGCATCCCAGCAGGCCGATTTTTATCTCACTCATAACGATCCTTCCATTCCGTGGTACCTAAGTTTGTCTCATTCTAGCATTATATGTACATCGTGTTCAACCGTTCCTTGACAAAACACGATGTCCCGGTGTATGATGTGGCCACAATAAAACGGGGAGCTGAACGAATTCGGCTGAGAGGGAGCGATCACGCTCCGACCCGGTGAACCTGATCTGGATAATGCCAGCGCAGGGAGTCTGCCGATTGATTGACGCGTCCCTGGGGGACGCGTTTTTGCTTCCCCGGAAAGGAGCAAACATGCAACGAAACACCAAAATGGTCGTGGAGGGAGGGCTGATGGTGGCGCTGTCCACCGCCTTAAGCCTCCTCGTACTATTCAAGATGCCCCAGGGGGGCTCCGTCACCGCCGCCTCCATGGTCCCCCTGATCCTGTTCGCCTACAAATGGGGTGTGGGTCCCGGGATACTGGCGGGTCTGGCCCACGGCGCCATCCAGGCGATCCTGCCTGGGGCCTATGTGATGCATCCTGTCCAATTCCTGCTGGATTATCCCGTGGCCTTCGCCTGTCTGGGAATGGCGGGGTTATTCAGGCAGACAGCCTGGGGGGTATATCCCGGCGCGGTGCTGGCCGTATTCCTGCGGCTGGTATGTCATGTGGTGTCAGGGGTGGTGTTCTTCGCCTCCTACGCCCCCGTTGGGCAGAATGTCTGGCTCTACAGCACGGTATACAACGGCACATTCCTGGGGGCTGAGCTGGGTATATCCCTGGTGGTATTGGTACTGCTCTATTCCGCGCTGCCGAAGAAGTACCTGTCCCCGGCCTAATACCATACACTGACGTACGCTATTCAAAGGAGGGTCTATGGCACGGACAGACTGGGACGTCCGTTGGCGGACCGAATCACAATCCGAATACTGGCGGACCCCCGCCCCTTCGGTCATGCGGTTTATCGAGACCTGCCGGCCAGGGGAGGGGAAGCGGGCCCTGGATCTAGGCACCGGCATCGGGCGGCACGCGCTGGCCATCGCGGAGAATGGTTTTCACGTGCTGGCCCTGGACGAATCCCAGACCGCCATTGATACGCTGCGTAATACCGCCAAAGAACGCGGTCTTTCCATCGATACTATGGTGTCGGATTATTTTCAGGCCAATCTTGCCCCCGATTCCTTTGATATCATCGTCGCCTACAATGTGATCTATCACGGGGACTACGGGTTCTTCCTGCGGTCCGTGGATCTATGCGGGCGGATATTGAGAAAGGGCGGACAGCTGTTCTTCACCTGCCCGACCCGCCGGGACGGCAAATACGGCAGCGGGGAGAAAGTGGCCGAACACACCTACCGGAGTCAAAACTCACTGCATCCGGGAGATGTCCACTATTTCGCCGATGAAGAGACGCTGCGAAGCGTATTGGATGGATTCGAGATCGTATCCCTGGATAGAGTCGAACATGACTGGGATCATGACGGGGTGATTCAGTTCAGTTCCAACTGGGAAGTCATTGCCCAAAAAAAGTAGATTTGAAACGAAGAGAGGCCCCGCGGGGCCTCTTTTCCACATCCTATGTACTAGTACTTGCCGAATTCAGTGTCATTGAGAACCGGCGGGGTTTCTTCCTCTTTAGCCGTTTCTACTTCCTCCACTGCCTCGTATTTATCCGCCTCTTGTCTTTGATAAACCCCATCGCCCGTGATCCGGAACCGGCTGACCATATTCTTCAATAGCTCGGCCTGACTGTTAAGTTCCTCGGAGGACGCCGCCGTCTCCTCGGATGTGGCCGAATTGTTC